>CACRXB010000001.1_pt1 | contig 243015 bp, 239 predicted proteins | sample 5377071 | NCBI WGS metagenome assembly CACRXB01 (sample SAMEA6061848, study PRJEB28556) | metagenome | reverse complement strand
CGGGTGAAGCTGATAGCGCCGGTGGCGCTGGAAGAGGGTCTGCGGTTTGCCATCCGGGAGGGCGGCCGGACGGTTGGGGCCGGGGTCGTAACCAAAATCATCGAGTAAGGGTGAATCACGATGGCACGGCAGCGAATCCGGATCCGGCTGAAAGCGTTTGACCACAAGCTGGTGGACCAGTCGGCTGCGCAGATCGTCGAGACGGCCGAAAAGACCGGCGCAACCGTGGCCGGCCCGATTCCGCTGCCGACAAAGATTGAGAGGATCACGGTTATCCGCTCGCCCCACATCGACAAGGACTCCCGGGAGCAGTTCGAGATCCGGACCCACAAGCGGCTTATCGATATCCTGGACCCGACGCCGAAAACGGTCGATGCCCTGATGAAACTGAACCTGCCGGCCGGCGTCGAAATTGAGCTCAAGCTTACCTGAGGGGCAGGTCGCTTATGATTGAAGGATTGCTTGGCTACAAGCTGGGGATGACCCGGATTTTCCGGGACGACGGGACGGTGGTGCCCGTAACCGTCATTCAGGCCGGCCCCTGCTGGGTGGTTCAGGTCCGGACTCCGGAGCGGGACGGCTATTCGGCCGTCCAGCTGGGGTTTGGCACGAAGAAGCGGGTGAACAAGCCCATGCGGGGTCACCTGAAGGGGCTGGGCAACTTTCGGCACCTGCGGGAGTTCAGGATTCTTGACGGGGCCGAGCAGGTTGCGGTGGGCCAGAAGGTGGATGTGACGATTTTTAAGCCGGGCGACCTGGTGGACGTGACCGGGACCTCCAAGGGGCGGGGTTTCGCCGGGGTCGTAAAGCGGCACGGTTTTGCCGGCGGCCCGAAAACCCACGGTCAGTCGGACCGGTGGCGGGCCCCGGGCTCCATCGGGGCAACGACCGACCCTGGCCGGGTCATTAAGGGCCTGCGAATGGCCGGCCACATGGGCCACGAGCGGGTTACGGTCCAGAATCTCGAGGTCGTCCGGGTTGACCCGGAAAGAAACCTGCTTTTTGTTAAGGGCGCCGTTCCGGGGCCGACCAAGGGCCTGCTGATGGTCCGACACGCGGTCAAGGCGCGGCGGAGGGGTTAGCCGATGGAGCTACCGGTTCGAAACCTCGAAGGCGAAGTTGTCGGGGAAATCACCGTCCGGGACGATGTGTTCGGCGTCCCGGTGAACGTGCCCCTGATGCACCAGGCGGTGGTGATGTACCTGGCGAACCGCCGCCAGGGAACCCACGATACGAAAACCCGGGGGGAAGTGAGCGGCGGCGGCCGCAAACCCTGGGTCCAGAAGGGCACCGGCCGGGCCCGGCAGGGGTCGATCCGGGCTCCCCACTGGCGGCACGGCGGCATTGTCCACGGGCCGCACCCCCGGGATTACCGGCAGGAGATGCCCAAGAAAATGCGCCGCCTTGCGCTGAAGTCGGCCCTTTCTGCTAAAATTAGGGACGGTGAGCTGATCGTCGTCGAAGACCTGGCCCTGCCGGAGGGCCGGACCCGGGAATTCGCCCGGGTCCTCCGGGGCCTCGGTCTCGAGCGTTCGGTCACGGTCGTTCTGCCCGAACCGGACCGGGCGGTGATTCTGGCCGCCCGGAACCTGCCCGACGTCTGGACCGCCCAGGCCGACAACCTTAACGCCTACGACGTGCTCGCCCGCCGCTTTTTGCTGCTTCCGGTCGCGGCGGTGCGGCGCCTTGAAGCCAGGCTGGCCGACCGGGAGGAGGATTAGCCGTGGCTGAGGTGCCCCTGCTTGAGGTCCTGCGCCGGCCCATTATAACCGAGAAGAGCACCGCCCTGGCCGGCGAGGGTAAGTATGTTTTTGAGGTCCATCCGGACGCGAACAAGTTGCAGATTAAGGAGGCGGTCGAGCGGGCCTTTAACGTCGAGGTCGCGGCCGTAAATACCTGCTGGGTAAAGGGGAAGTTCCGCCGGGTTGGGCGGAACCGGGGCCGGACGTCGCCCTGGAAGAAGGCGGTGGTCACCCTCAAGCCGGGCTACCGCATCGACCTGTTCGAGGGGGTCTAGAGGAGAGACCGATGGGCATTAAAATCTACAAGCCGACTTCCCCCGGGCGCCGGGGGATGACCGGCTACGACTTCTCGGAGATAACGAAAACCGAGCCGGAGAAGTCGCTGGTCGAGCCGCTCAAAAAGCATGCCGGCCGCAACCACCAGGGCCGGGTAACCGTCCGGCACCGGGGCGGCGGCCACAAGCGGCTTTACCGGGTCATTGACTTTAAACGGGACAAGTGGGGCGTGCCGGCCAGGGTGGCGGCCATCGAATACGACCCGAACCGGTCGGCTCGAATCGCCCTGCTCCACTACGCCGACGGCGAGAAGCGCTATATCATCGCCCCGCAGGGGCTCCAGGTCGGGGATACGGTCATGTCCGGTCCCGACGCCGAGATAAAGGTGGGCAATGCCCTGCCCCTGCGGAACATCCCCGTCGGCACGGTGGTCCACAATATCGAGCTGATCCCCGGCCGGGGCGGGCAGATCGCCCGGGCGGCCGGAACGTCGGCCCAGCTTCTGGCTAAAGAGGGCGACTACGCCACCCTCCGGCTGGCCTCCGGCGAGGTCCGGCGGGTCCGGCTGGAGTGTATGGCGACGGTCGGCCAGGTGAGCAACCCGGAGCACGAGCTTATTAACCTGGGGAAGGCCGGCCGGCGGCGCTGGCTGGGCTGGCGGCCGGCGGTGCGGGGCTCGGCGATGACGCCCCGGGACCACCCCCACGGCGGGGGCGAGGGGCGGTCGCCCATCGGGCTGCCCGGGCCGAAGACTCCCTGGGGCAAGCCGGCCCGGGGTGTCAAGACCCGCCGCCGCGAGTGGACGGACAAGTATATAATTCGCCGGCGTGAAAAGAAGGGTTAACGGCCATGTCGCGGTCAACGAAAAAAGGCCCCTACGTCGACCCGAAGCTGATTAAAAAGATTCTCAAAATGAACCAGACCGGCCAGAAGGCGGTGATTAAGACCTGGTCGCGGGATTCGGTCATAATCCCGCTGATGGTCGGCCACACCATTGCCGTCCACGACGGCCGCCGGCACGTGCCGATTTACATCACCGAGGCCATGGTCGGGCACCGGCTGGGCGAGTTTGCGCCGACCCGGACGTTCCGGGGCCACGAGGCCAAATCCGAGCGGACGACCCAGGTCAGGCGGAGGTAAGGGCCGATGCGAGTGAGCGCAACCGCCCGCTACCTGCGAATCTCGCCGACCAAAGCCCGGCGGGTTCTCCGACTTATCGTCGGACAGCCGGCCGAGCGGGCCGTGGCGACCCTGGAATACTTGCCCCATAAGGCGGCCCGGCTGGCGGCCAAGGTGCTCAAGTCGGCCATCGCCAATGCCGAAAACAACTTTCAGATTGCGGCCGACGAGCTTCGGGTTGTCAAGGCGGTCGCCGATGACGGGCCCCGGCTCAAGCGGTGGCGGGCCGGACCCCGCGGCCGGGTCAAGCCCATCCTGAAGCGAACAAGCCACATTACGGTGGTTCTCGAGTCGAAGGAGGAGTAATTGGGCCAGAAGGTTCACCCGATCGGCTTTCGGCTGGGCATAAATAAGGACTGGCAGACCCGCTGGTTTGCGGGCCGGGACAGCGACTACGCCGCCCAGGTCCGGGAAGACCTGCTCATCCGCAACCTGCTGAATGAGCGGCTGGCGGATGCGGCCGTCTCCCGGGTCGAGATCGAGCGCAAGCCGCCCAACGAGGTGGTGGTGACCATTCACACGGCCCGGCCGGGCGTGGCCATCGGCCGGGGCGGCCAGAAGGTGGAGGAGCTCCGGCATTTGCTCGAGGAGCGGACCGGCAAGCGGATCCGGCTGGTAATCCACGAGGTCCGGGTGCCCGAGCTGGAAGCCCCGCTGGTTGCCCGGAGCATCGCCGAGCAGATCGAGCGGCGGGTCTCCCACAAGCGGGCGATGAAGCAGGCGGTCCAGCGGGCCCTGCAACGGGGCGCCCTCGGCATAAAGATAACCGTCGCCGGCCGCCTCGGCGGGGCCGAGATGAAGCGCAAGGATACCGAGCGGGCCGGTCGGGTGCCTTTGCAGACGATTCGGGCGGATATTGATTACGGGACGGCCGAAGCCCTGACCACCTACGGCCGGATCGGGGTCAAGGTCTGGATTTACAAGGGCGATATCTGGCCGGAGCGGCCGGGCTTCGAGGAGCGGTTCGCCCGGGCCCAGCTGCCGGTGCCCGAAGAGGCCCCGGTTGCCGGGGAGACGGCCGAGCCCGAGGTCGTTCCGGTTACGGCGGAGGAATAGCTTATGCTCCAGCCAAGGCGTGTCAAATACCGCAAACAGCAGCGCGGCCGGATGACCGGGGTTGCGACCCGGGGCAACACCGTGGCCTTCGGGGAGTTCGGACTTCAGGCCGTCAGCCCCGGCTGGGTCACGGCCCGGCAGATCGAGGCCGCCCGGCGGGCGATAACCCACCACATCAAGCGGGGCGGCAAGGTCTGGATCCGCATCTTTCCGGATAAGCCGGTAACCAAAAAGCCGGCCGAGACCCGGATGGGAAGCGGCAAGGGAAGCGTCGAGGAGTGGGTTGCCGTCGTCAAGCCCGGCCGCATCCTCTTCGAGCTGGCGGGCGTTCGGGAAGAGGTCGCCCGGGAGGCCCTGCGGCTGGCCAGCCACAAGCTGCCGGTGGAAACCCGGGTCGTTACCCGAATTGAGCTGGCTGAGGCCTGAGCCGTGAAGGTCCGGGAAGAGCTCAAACAGTTGCGGGAACTGGCACCGGCTGACCTCCGCCAGCGGCTGGAGGAGGCCCGGCAGGAGCTTTTCAACCTGCGGTTCCGGCACGCAACCCGCCAGCTGGAGAATACCGCCGAGCTCAAGAAGGTGAGGCGGCGGATTGCCCGAATCCTGACCGTGCTTCGGGAAAAAGAGGGGACGTCATGAGACAGAACCGGAAGGTCCTGACCGGGCGGGTGGTCAGCGACAAGATGAATAAAACCGTTATCGTGGCGGTGGATACCTACCGCCGGCACCCGCTTTACAAAAAGCTTGTCCGAAAGACGAAAAAATATGCCGCCCACGACGAGGAGAACCGCTGCCGGGTTGGGGACATCGTAAAGATCGTCGAGACCCGGCCCCTTTCCCGGACAAAGCGGTGGCGGGTTGTGGAGATTCTCGGCCACGAGGAGCTGGCCGGCCCCGCCGAGGCCGCCGCGGTCGAGGAGGCGGCACCCGAAGGGGGTTAGGTCGGAATGCTGCAGATATATTCGCGGCTTAAGGTTGCCGATAACACCGGCGCCAAGGAAATAATGGTTATTCGGGTCCTGGGTGGGTCGAACCGCAAGTACGCGTCGGTCGGGGACGTAGTGGTGGCCAGCGTGAAGGAGGCCACCCCGACGGCGTCGGTGAAGGAGGGCGATGTTGTCCGGGCCGTGGTTGTCCGGACAGCCTTTCCGGTCCGGCGGCCGGACGGGACCTACGTCCGGTTTGACGACAACGCCGCGGTCATCCTGACCGACCGGAACAACCCCCGGGGCACCCGAATTTTCGGCCCGGTCGCCCGGGAACTGCGGGATAAGAACTTCACCAAGATCGTCTCCCTGGCGCCGGAGGTGGTTTAAGTCATGGCCCTTAAGGTGAAGCGAAACGACCTGGTGCAGGTCCTGCGGGGCAAGGACCGGAACCGGCGCGGCCGGGTGATCCGGGTTATTCCCGACGAGGGCCGGGTCGTGGTTGAGGGGATAAATATCGTCAAAAAGCATGTCCGGCCCCGGCCCGGATTGCGGCAGGCCGGCATTGTTGAGATGGAGGCGCCGATCCATATTTCTAAAGTTATGCTGGTCTGTCCGAAGTGCAACCGGCCGGCTCGGGTCGGGTTCCGGTTTCTGCAGGAGGCCGCTGGAAAGCCCCGAAAGGTCCGCTACTGCAAGAAATGCGGCGAGGTGATTGACTGATGGCCGAAACTGAGCGCACCGCCGAAGAGACCCGGCCCCCGGTGCCGACCAATGGGGCCCGGCCGAAGCCGCGACTGCGCCGGCTCTACGAAGAGGTCGTGGTGCCGACCATGATCCGGGAGTTCGGCTACAAGAACCCCATGGAGGTGCCGCGGCTTGAGAAGGTCGTGCTCAACATCGGGCTGGGGGAGGCGGTGCAGAACCCGCGGGCGGTGGATTCGGCCGTCCGGGACCTGAGCCTGATTGCCGGCCAGCACCCGGTGGTGACCCGGGCCCGCAAATCCATCGCCCAGTTCCGGCTCCGGGCCGGAATGCCCATCGGGGTCATGGTTACCCTCCGGGGCGACCGGATGTGGCACTTTCTCGACAAGCTCATGAACATCGTTCTCCCGCGCCAGCGGGACTTCCGGGGGGTGTCGCCGCGGTCTTTCGACGGCCGGGGCAACTACTCCATCGGCCTCCGGGAGCAGCTGGTGTTCCCGGAGATCGACTACGATAAGATCGACCGGATCCGGGGCCTCGAGGTGACGATTGTAACGACGGCTAAAAGCGACGTGGAGGCCCGGCGGCTCCTGGAGCTGCTGGGGATGCCCTTCGCCCGGGACTAAGGAGGTAGAGACTTTGGCCAGGACTTCCCAGATTGTAAAGTCGCAGAAGCCGCCCAAGTACCCGGTTCAGCACCGGAACCGGTGCGCCAACTGCGGCCGGCCCCGGGCCTACATCCGGAAGTTCGGCCTCTGCCGGATCTGCTTCCGGCAGAAGGCCCTGGCCGGGGAACTGCCCGGGGTCCGCAAGGCTTCGTGGTAAAGGAGGCTAAAGGCGGGTGGTTGCGATGATGACCGATCCGATTGCCGATATGCTGACCCGAATCCGCAACGCCGTGGCCGTCCGGCACGAGACGGTGACGGTGCCGGCTTCGAAAATGAAGATTGCCATTGCCCGGATTCTTAAAGAAGAGGGCTTTATTAAAGACTACGAAGTATACCAGGAGGGGCCGCGCCGGATGCTGCGGATTCACCTCAAGTATACCGGCAAGAAAGAGCCGGTCATCACCGGTCTCAAGCGGGTGAGCAAGCCCGGCCTGCGGGTGTACGTCCAGCGTTCGGAGATTCCGCGGGTCTACGGCGGCCTGGGGATTGCGATTATCTCGACCCCGCAGGGCGTCATGACCGGGCAGGAGGCCTGGCGACGCCGGCTCGGGGGCGAGGTTATCGCCTACGTCTGGTAATAAGGGGTGGTTTGAGATGTCCCGGATCGGCCGACAGCCCATCGCTATTCCGCCGGGGGTAAATGTCGCCGTGAGCGACCACACCGTCACGGTGTCGGGGCCCAAGGGGACCCTCAGCCAGCAGGTGCACCCGGCCATCAACGTCCGGGTTGAGGACGGCAAGATCCTGGTCGAGCGCCGGTCGGACCTGCGCCAGCACCGGGCCCTCCACGGCCTGAGCCGAACCCTCATCGCCAACATGGTCGAGGGGGTAACGAAGGGCTTCTCGAAGAGTCTCGACCTGGTCGGGGTGGGTTACCGGGCCCAGAAGGTGGGCAACAAGCTCGTTTTGCAGGTGGGCTTTTCCCACCCGGTTGAAATTACGCCCCCGCCGGGCATCGACGTCACGGTGGAGGGGACAAACCGGATTATCGTCTCCGGCATCGACAAACAGCTTGTCGGCCAGTTCGCCGCCGAGGTCCGGGCTATCCGGCCGCCGGACCCGTATAAGGGGAAGGGGATCCGCTACACCGGCGAGGAGGTCCGGCTCAAGGCCGGCAAGGCGGGCAAGGCCGGCAAAGGCGGAGGTAAGAAGCGCTAATGGGCAGGCTAACCCCCCGGGAACGGCGGCTCCGGCGGCATCTGCGGGTCCGGAAAAAGGTCTTCGGCCTTCCCGAGCGGCCGCGGCTGGCCGTTTTTCGCAGCCTCAATCACATCTACGCCCAGATTATCGACGACGTTCGGGGCCACACCCTGGTCTCGGCCTCGACCCTCGACCCGGAGGTCCGGGAAATGGTGAGGGGCCTGCGCAAGACCGACGCCGCCCGGGTAGTCGGGGAGGTTATCGGCCGGCGGGCCCTTGCGGCCGGGATAACCCGGGTTGTCTTCGACCGGGGCGGCTTCAAGTACCACGGGCGGGTCAAGGCCCTGGCCGAGGGTGCCCGGGCGGCCGGGTTAGAATTCTAGGTGGTGAATGTAGCATGGTTGAGCTTACGGCCGAAGAGCGCATAAGCCCCGAGGGGCTCCAGCTCCAGGAGCGGGTCGTGCACATCCGGCGGGTCGCCAAGGTGGTCAAGGGCGGCCGCCACTTCAGCTTCAGCGCCCTGGTGGTCGTCGGCGACGGCCAGGGCCACGTGGGGGTCGGGCTGGGCAAGGCCCGGGAGGTGCCCGAGGCGATCCGCAAGGGGATCGAACGGGCCAAGAAGAACCTGATCCGGGTGCCGGTAATCGGCACCACGATCCCCCACCCGATCACGGCCAAGTTCAAGGCCTCGAAGGTCCTGCTCAAGCCCGCCGGGCCCGGGACGGGCGTCATTGCGGGGGCCCCGGTCCGGGCGGTGGTGGAGCTGGCCGGAATCAAGGACATCCTGACCAAGTCTCTGGGAAGCCGCAACCCGATCAACGTCGCCCAGGCGACCCTGGAGGGCCTGCGGATGCTGAAGGACCCGGACCGGGAGTCCGAAAAGCGGGGGAAGCCCGTCAAGGTTTACGTGCCGGGAGGGCAGGCCTAGGATGGGCAAGCTTAAGGTCACCCTGGTCCGGAGCGTCATCGGCCACCCGGAGCGCCACCGGCGGACGGTTCGGGCCCTGGGTTTGCGGCGCCTGCACCAGACGGTGGTCCACGAGGACCGGCCCGAAATCCGGGGCATGGTCGAACAGGTAAGATACCTGCTCAAGGTGGAGGAGGTTGATGAGACTTCACGACCTTAAGCCAGCCCCCGGCTCCCGGCGGCCCCGCAAGCGGGTGGGGCGGGGGGACGCCGCGGGCCAGGGCTCCTACGCCGGAAAGGGCATCAAGGGGCAGAAGGTCCGGACCGGCGACAACATCCCGCCGCACTTCCGGGGCATGAGCTTCCGGGCAAACCGGGCCCCGAAGTACCGGGGCTGGGATTTCCGGGGACCTGTTTACCCCATCGAGTACGCCGAGGTCAATGTCCGGGCCCTCAACCGGTTCGAGCCCAATACGGTGGTTACCCCGGAGCTCCTGCGGCAGGTCGGCCTGGTTAAGTCCGACCTGCCGGTGAAGGTCCTGGGTGACGGGACGCTCGACCGGCCGCTGGTCGTTCAGGCCCACCGCTTCTCGGCCGCCGCCCGGGCCAAGATCGAGGCCGCCGGCGGCCGGGCCGAAGAGCTGGGCCTGAACCGGAAGAGAGAACAGGCCGGGAGCTAGGGCCGTGCAGCTTCTCGAGGCTGTCCTGGCCGCCCTCCGCCTGCCGGACCTGCGGGGCCGGCTCATTTTTACTTTTGTCATCCTGATAATCTTTCGCTTCATCGCCCACATTCCCCTGCCCGGGGTCGACGTCCGGGCGATGCAGCAGCTCTTCCAGAGCAGCCCCCTTCTCGGGATGCTTGACCTGTTCAGCGGGGGGGCGATGCGCAACTTCAGCGTGGCGGCGATGGGGGTTTACCCGTACATCACGGCCTCCATCGTCATGCAGTTGCTCATTCCCCTGATCCCCCAGCTTGAGGCCCTCTCCAAGGAGGGGGAGTACGGCCGGAGCCGGATAAATCAATACACCTACCTGCTTACCATTCCGCTGGCCGCCCTCCAGGGCTACGGTCAGCTCGTCGTCCTCCACAACCAGTCGACGCCCCTGGTCCGGCAGGTCGGACTCACGGGCGAGGCCCTCTTACCTACCCTGGCGGCGGTGACCACCCTCACGGCGGGGACGATGCTTTTAGTCTGGCTCGGCCAGCTCATCACCCAGCACGGGATCGGGAACGGGGTTTCGATCATCATTTTCGGCGGCATCGTGGCTTCCCTGCCCCAGCTGGTCGGCCGGTCTTTGCTGGCCACCGACCAGCTTCTGGGACTGCTGGCCTTTGCGGTGATCGGGGTCCTTACGGTGGCAACCATCGTCTTCTTCCAGGAGGCCCAGCGGCGGATCCCCGTCCAGTATGCCCGGCGGGTCCGGGGCGGCCGGCTCTACGGCGGGGCTTCGACCCACATTCCCCTCCGGGTTAACATGGCCGGAATGATTCCCCTTATCTTTGCGGTCTCTATCATGCTGCTTCCGGGCACCATCGCCAGCTACTTCGTCTTCGCCGAGCCGGAATGGCTCCGGAATGTCGCCCGGTCGGTCCAGTGGTTCTTCGACCCGGCGAATATTTTTTACTGGATAATGTACTTCATCCTGGTTGTTGCTTTCACGTTCTTTTACACGCTGGTTATCTGGCAGCAACAGAACCTGGCCGAGCACCTTCAGCGCCAGGGCGGGTTTATTCCGGGCATCCGGCCGGGCCGGCCGACCCAGGAGTACCTGACCCGGGTGCTGGTGCGGATCACCTGGGCGGGTGCCCTCTTCCTGGGGGTCGTGGCCGTCATTCCCTACCCGGCCCAGCTGGTGACGAACGTTCAGGCCCTGCAGATCAGCAGCAGCGGCCTGATTATCGTCGTAAGCGTTGTGCTGGAGACAATGCGCCAGTTCGAGGCGCAGCTGCTTATGCGCCGGTACGAGGGCTTTTTGAAGTGAGGCCGCGCTATATCCTCATCTTCGGGCCGCCCGGCGCCGGTAAAGGCACCCAGGGGCGGCGCCTGGCGGCAAAGCTCGGGCTTGCCTACGTGGCCTCGGGCGACCTTTTCCGCCAGCAGGTGGAGGCCGGAACCGAGCTGGGGAAGCTTGCCAAGCAGTACATGGACCAGGGGCTTTACGTCCCGGACGACATTACCATCCGGATGGTCCTTGAGCGGCTCGGCGAGCCTGATGCGGCCCGGGGGGCGATCCTGGACGGGTTCCCCCGAACCCTGGCCCAGGCCGAGGCCCTGGACCGGGCCCTGGCCGAGCGGAATGCGGCCATCGACCTGGTCATTTACATAAAAATCTCCGAAGCGGAGGCCCTGCGGCGGACGAGGGGTCGGTGGGTCTGCCGCAACTGCCAGGCTGTTTACAACCTGGAGACCAACCCGCCCAGGGTTCCGGGCATCTGCGACGTGTGCGGCGGGGAGCTCTACCAGCGCAGCGACGAGACCCCGGAAACCCTGCGACGCAGGTTTCAAGTCTTTGCCGAGCAGACACTGCCCCTGCTGGAATACTACCGGCGACGGGGCCTGCTTGTCGAAATCGACGGCGAGCGGCCCATCGACCAGGTTTTCCAGGACCTGGAGGCGGCGGTCGGCCGCCTGGTGGTCGGATAGCGGTTGGCGGGCCCGGCGGAGTATAATAGTAGTTGGCATGGCTGTCGTCCTGAAATCGGATCGGGAAATCGAGCTGATCCGGCAGGGCGGCCGCATTCTGGCCGAGGTTCTCCAGAAGCTGGTCGAGCGCATCCGGCCGGGCCTGAGCACGGCCGAAATAGACCGATTCGTCCGGGAAGAATTCGACCGCCGGGGTGTTCGTCCGTCGTTTCTGGGCTACCGCGGCTTTCCTGCGGCCGTCTGCGTGTCGGTAAACGAAGAGGTCGTGCACGGAATCCCGGGCCGCCGGGTCCTTGAGGAGGGCGATATTGTCAGCATCGACCTTGGGCTGATTTACAAAGGCTACCAGGCCGATGCCGCCGTGACGGTGGGCGTCGGCCGGGTGAGCCCCGAGGCCGAGCGGCTGATCCGGACGACCGAAGAGGCCCTCATGGCCGGGATTCGGGCGGCCAGGGCCGGGGCGCGGCTGGGTGACGTCTCCTGGGCGATCCAGTCGTACGCCGAAAGCCGCGGCTACTCGGTTGTTCGGGAGTATGTCGGCCACGGCATCGGCCGGGAGATGCATGAGGAGCCGCCGGTGCCCAACTACGGCCGGCCGGGGACCGGCATCGTCCTCCGGAAAGGGATGGTCCTGGCGATTGAGCCGATGCTGGTTGTTGGGGACTGGCGGACCCGGGTTCTGGACGACGGCTGGACGGTGGTGACCGCCGACGGGACGCTGGCGGCCCACGCCGAGCACACCGTGGCGATAACGAACGGCGAGGCCGAAATCCTGACCGCCCTGGACGGGGCCAGGATTTAACGGGTATGGCCAAGAAGGAGAAGATCGAGGTCGAGGGCGTGGTCGTCGAGGCCCTGCCGAACGCAATGTTCCGGGTTGAGCTGGCCAACGGCCACCAGGTGCTGGCCCACGCCTCGGGGAAAATGCGGATGCATTTTATCCGCATCGCCCCGGGCGACCGGGTTCTGGTGGAGCTTTCGCCCTACGACCTGACCCGGGGCCGGATAACTTACCGGCTCAGGTAGGCCCGCCGAAACGACCAGATCAGGGGTGAAGACCCGATGAAAGTTCAGGCTTCCGTGAAGCGAAGGTGTGAGAACTGCAAGATCATCCGCCGGCACGGCGTCGTCCGGGTGATCTGCAAGAACCCGAAGCACAAGCAGCGGCAGGGCTAAGGAGGGCACGATGGCGCGTATTGCGGGCGTGGACCTGCCCCGAAACAAGCGGGTCGAAGTCGCGCTGACATACATTTACGGGATCGGCCCGTCGCTGAGCAAAAAGATCCTGGCCGAAACCGGCGTAAACCCGGATACCCGGGTGAAAGACCTCACCGAGGACGAGATAACCCGGTTGCGGGAGGCCGTCGAACGCAACTACAAGGTCGAAGGCGACCTCCGGCGGGAAGTGAACATGAATATCCGCCGGCTGATCGAGATCGGCTGCTACCGGGGACTCCGGCACCGGCGAAATTTGCCGGTTCGGGGCCAGCGGACCCGGACGAATGCCCGGACCCGGAAAGGTCCCCGGAAGACGGTGGCCGGTCGCGGCCGGCGGCGCGGGCCCAGGAAGTGATCCTTATACGAGGTGGTTAAAGCCATGCCGGATAACAGAAGGCGTCAGCGGGGACGGGCTCGGCGGGAAAGGCGGATTGTGCCCCACGGCCGGGCCTATATCCAGTCGACTTTTAACAATACGATTGTTACAATTACGGACCCGAACGGCAACGTGCTCTGCTGGGGCAGTGCGGGCACGGCCGGATTCAAGGGCGCCCGCAAGGGAACACCCTACGCCGCCCAGCTGGCGGCCGAATACGCCGCCCGCAAGGCCCAGGAGTACGGCGTCCGCCAGGTCGACGTCTTCGTCAAGGGACCGGGTAGCGGCCGCGAGGCCGCAATCCGGGCCCTGCAGGCCAGCGGCCTGCAGATAACCAGTATCGTCGACGTCACCCCGATACCCCACAACGGGTGCCGGCCGCCGAAGCGCCGCCGGGTCTGATTCGCGGAGGTCTTCAGCGTTATGGGACGATACACCGGACCGGTCTGTCGAATTTGCCGCCGGGCAGGCGAGAAGCTCTATCTGAAGGGGGAAAAGTGCCTGACGCCGAAGTGCCCCTTCGAGCGGCGCCGGTATGCCCCCGGTCAGCACGGCATGCGCCGGCGCAAGCTCTCGGAATACGGCATCCGCCTGCGGGAGAAGCAGAAGCTCCGGTTCACCTACGGGCTGATGGAGGAGCAGTTCCGCCGCTTCTTCGAAGAAGCCGAGCGGATGCCCGGGGTGACCGGTGAGAACCTGCTCCAGCTCCTTGAGCGGCGGCTCGATAATGTTGTCTACCGGCTCGGGTTTGCCGACTCGCGCCGGCAGGCCCGCCAGCTGGTAAACCACGGCCACTTCGCCGTGAACGGGCGGCGCACCAACATCCCGTCGGCCCTGGTCAAGCCCGGCGACGTCATCAGCGTCGTCGAGTCGAGCCGGGACCTGGAATACTTCAAACAGCGGCGGGAGTTCCTTCAGACCCATACCCCGCCGAACTGGCTCAGCCTGGACCCGCAGAACCTGAGCGGTCGGGTTCTCTACCTGCCGAGCCGGGCCGAGATCGACACGAAGGTTAACGAGGCGCTGATTGTTGAGTACTACTCGAGATAATTCAGGCGGGCCGCTTGGCGGCCCGGAATGGGAGGGGATGGACTTGCAGGTCGAAATTACCGAGCCGCAGATTCGGGTCGTTGAGGTCGAGGGCAATTACGGCAAGTTTGCCGCCGAGCCCCTCGAACGGGGCTACGGCGTTACCCTGGGAAATGCCCTGCGCCGGGTCCTGCTCAGCTCCCTGCCGGGGGCGGCGGTGACCTCGGTCCGGATCGACCAGGTTCAGCATGAATTTGCGGCGATTCCCCACGTCAAAGAAGATGTGATGGAGTTTCTCCTGAACGTGAAGCAGATCCGGCTTCGGGCCCTCTCGGAGCGGCCCGGCCGGCTGCTCCTCGAAGCCCAGGGTGAGGGCCGGGTAACGGCCGCCGACCTCAAGGTGTTCGGCGACTTCGAAATCGTGAACCCCGAACTTCACCTGGCGACGCTGGACTCGCCGGATGCCCGGCTCACCGCCGAGTTCACCGTTGAGGTCGGCCGGGGCTATCGGCCGGCCCAGTCGGACGGCCAGGGGGTTATCGGGGTCATTCCGGTTGATGCCATCTTCTCCCCGGTCCGTAAGGTGAATTTTACGGTCGAGAACGTGCGGGTCGGCCAGATCACCAATTACGAGCGGCTGGTCCTGGAGGTCTGGACCGACGGGACCATCACGCCCCAGGACGCGGTCGCCTACGCGGCCGAGATCCTCGAGCGGCAGTTCGCCCGGTTCAAAGGGGTCGGGCGGGCCGTTGTCCGAACCACCGAGGCCAGGACGTCGGCGAGGATTCTGCCGCCCCACATCTACGACCTGCCCATCGAGGAGCTTAATCTTTCCCTCCGAACCTACAACGCCCTGAAGCGGGCGAACATTACCAAGGTCGGCGAGGCGGTTGAGCGCAGTGACGAGGAGCTGCTGGCCATCCGGAACTTCGGCCGGAAGTCCCTGGAAGAACTGCGCCAGCGCCTCCGGGAGAAGGGCTACCTGCCCGATGAGGGCGAGGCGGCCGGGTCGGCGCCGCTGACCTACACGGCCTACCCGGATGAGGCCGAGGAGGAGGAAGAATGAGGCACCGGGTCGACCACAAGAAGTTCAGCCGGCCCACCGGGCACCGGCTGATGATGCTCCGCAACCTGGTGACTGACCTGCTCCGCTACGAAAAGGTTGAGACGACCGCGGCGAAGGCCCGGGCGGCCCGCCGGCTGGCCGACAAGATGATCACCCTCGGCAAGGAGGGTACGCTGGCGGCCAGGCGCCAGGCGATTGCGTTCCTCACCGATGAGCGGGTTGCCCAGAAGGTCTTCGACGTCCTCGCCAAGCGGTACGCCGACCGGAACGGCGGCTACACCCGGATTGTCAAGCTCGGCTACCGCAAGGGCGATGGGGCGGAGGTTGCCCGGGTCGAGCTGGTCTGACCGTGCCGGCCTGGCTGCTGACAATCGAATACGACGGGACGGATTTTGTCGGATTCCAGCGGCAGGCCCGGGGCCGGACGGTCCAGGCCGAGCTTGAGGCCGCCCTGGCCAGGCTCTTCGGCCAGCCGGTCAAGACCGTTGGGGCCGGCCGCACCGATACCGGTGTTCACGCCCGGGGGCAGGCGGTGAGCTTCCGGGCGGACCGGGAGTTCCCGCCGGAGCGGCTCGTCGCCGCCCTCAACTACTACCTGCCGCCCGATATTGCCGTCCTGCGGGCCCGGCGGGTGCCCGAGGGGTTTAACGCCCGGCGGGCCGCCATTTCAAGACATTATCAATACGTGGTTTTCACCCGGCCGACCCGGTCGCCCTTCTGGCGGCGGTTTGCATACCATGCCGCCGGGCCCTTCGACCTGGGGCGGATGCAGTGGGGGGCCGACCGGCTTGTGGGCCGGCGGGACTTCGGGGTGTTCTCCCCCGGGGCCGTTGGCCGGCTGAACACGGTTCGGACCCTCCTGCGGGCCGGGGTCCGGGCTGAGGGCGAACTTATAAAATTCGATTTTGAGGCCGATGCCTTCCTGCCCCATCAGGTCCGGATGATGGTCGGAACCCTGCTTCGGCTCGGCCAGGGCCGGCTCGAGCCGGCCGAATTCGAAGCGGTTTTGACCGGGCATGGTCAGGCCGGGCCGGCGGTGCCCGGTTGCGGCCTTTACCTGATGGGTGTAAGCTATCCGAAGTGGGTTGAGGAGTACGAAAATGAAGACCTACCGGTTCAAACCGACCGAGGTCGAACGGCGCTGGCATGTGATTGACGCCAGCGGCAAGACGCTGGGCCGGCTGGCCAGCGAGGTGGCCCGGCTTCTCCGCGGCAAGCACAAGCCGACCTTTGAGCCCCACCTGGACACGGGCGACTTCGTCATTGTTGTCAACGCCGAGAAGATCCGGGTTACCGGTAAGAAGCTAGATAAGAAAATCTACTGGCGGCACTCGGGCTACCTGGGCGGGTTGCGGCTCATGACCCTGCGGGAGATGCTCCAGAAGCACCCGACCCGGGTTATCGAGCACGCCGTTCGGGGCATGCTCCCGAAGAACCGGCTCGGGGACCGGCTGATTCGCAAGCTTAAAGTCTATGCCGGGCCGGAACATCCCCACCAGGCCCAGGTGGCCGGCCAGGCGGCGAAAGGAGGCGGCAACTGATGACCCAGACAGCTCCGCTGGCCGCTCAAGTTCCCGTTCTGACGGGTGAATACTTTGCCGGAACCGGCAAGCGCAAGACGTCGGTGGCCCGGGTGAAGCTTTACCCGACCCTGGGCCGGGAGCCGGTTTTCTACGTGAACGGCCTGCCCATCGAGGAATACTTTAAGCACGACACGTGGCTGATTCTGGCCCAGGAGCCGTTCAGGGTCACCGACACGGTTGGCCAGTTCAGCGTCGTTGCAAAAATCGAAGGCGGGGGCAAGAGCAGTCAGCTTGGGGCCCTCCGCCACGGGATCGCCCGGGCCCTGGTGGCCTTTAACGAGAACCTGCGGCCGGCCCTCCGGCGGGCCGGACTGCTCACCCGGGACCCGCGGGTCAAGGAACGCAAGAAGTACGGCCTCAAGCGGGCCCGGCGCGCCCCGCAGTTCACCAAGCGCTGAGGCTTTTCAGGCCAGCTTCTGCAGGTCCTCGAGCTGGCGCACCAGCCACCAGGTCAGGTCCTGGTCCTCGATAATCGCCCGGAGCCGGGCGATTCGTTCGGCCCGCTCGGCGGACGGCATCGCCAGGGCCTCCTCCAGCGCCCGGGCCGTGCCTTCGATGTCGGCCGCCGCCACCGAAAGACAGGCAGATTTCAGCTGGTCGTAGGCGCCGGCCGACTCCGACAGGATGAGCACCAGGTTCCGCCGGGAAACGATGGGGCCTTCCTTTGCCACCAGGTTCATCCCGTCGGCCACCGGGTTCACCAGCAGCACATCGGCCCGGGCCATCCCCGCAATGGCCCGGGGATAGTTGTTCTCGTAGAAAATGTGAACCGGCCGCCAGCCGTTCCGACCGTAGCGCCGGTTGAGCCGGTCGGCAAACCGGAAAACTTTCCCGGCATACTCCTGGTAGGCCCGGATGCCGGTCCGGGACGGCACCAGGAAGGCGACAAACTTTACCCGGCCGTGAAGGTCGGGCCGGCGCCGGAGCAGAAGTTCAAAAGCCTGAAAGCCCCGCAGAATATTCTTGCTCAGCTCCAGACGGTCGACCCGGACGATGGTCTGAGGACCGAACACCGGCTCGAGTTCGGCGATGTACCTTTCGACCTCTTCCGAGGCGGCAAGCCGGCGCAGGTTCTGCACGTCGATGGAGATGGGGTAGCACCGGACCCAGGTCAGGTGCTCGTTGTACCAGACGGTGCCGGCCCGGAAGTCGACCTCGGCCTCGGGCAGAAAGGCCTGGCAGGTGGCCAGAAAGTTCCGGGCACTCTGAATCGTGTGAAACCCGACAATGTCGTTGGCGAGCAGGCTGGCACAGATTTCGGCCCGGAACTCGGCCGGCAGGAGGGCCCAGTAGGCCGGCTCAGGCCAGGGGATGTGAATAAAGTGGTGCAGGATGGCCCGGCGGAAGCGGGCCCGGAACCAGCCGGGGGCCAGGTAAAGGTGGTAGTCGTGGAACATGACGATGGGAGGCTCCCGGGATTCGGCGGCAAGTTCAGCCAGGGCCTCAGCGAAGAGGCGGTTGACGGCCCGGTAACCTTCCCGCCAGGCCCGGTGCAGGACCGGGCCGATGTTGGGGGTATAGGGGGAAAACCACATGTAGTGCTGGAGGAACCAGAGGAGGGGGTTGGCCACCCGGTCGTAGTAGAGGCGGTAGGCCCGGCGGGATGGGGTCAGGAGCCTGAGGGCGCCCGGCCGGTCGGGCCGGGTTATGAGGCCGGCCCGGGCCGCCTCCCGGTCGGCGTCGGAGAGGGCGGCGGCCACCCAGAAGGCCGGAACGTACTCGGTAACGGCGGCGAGGGCGGTGACGACCCCGCCGCTTCCCCGCCGGGCCGCGAGCCGGCCGTTGTCGTAGTAAAATTCCAGGGGCCCCCGGTTGCTGGCGATGAGCAGGCGGCGGTCCCGGAAGAGTTCGCCGCACAGCTCCAGAAGCCGCTCACGGTGGGGACTGGTATCCGGCATTGCCTGCCTCTGCCCGAACATACCAGCCCCGGAGCTGGACTGTCAAACCGCCCCCGGCTTATAATGACTGACGGTGTGCGGCTCGCCGGGCCGCTTCGGCCGCAGAACAACCGGGGGACAGGTGGCTCATGGGTAAGCTCCTTCCGGGAACTGATGGTGTGCTGGACCACCGGGGCCGGCGTCGGGTGGTCGTCACCGGCCTCGGGGTCATCAGCTGTGTCGGCAAGACGGTTGATGAGTTCTGGGAGAGCCTCATCAACGGCCGCTCGGGCATCGGCCGGATGACCCTTATTGACCCCACCGGCTACCCCTGCCAGATTGCCGGCGAGGTTAAAAACTTTGATCCTAAGGATTACATCGACGGCCGCGAGGTGAAGCGGATGGCCCGCTTCACCCAGTTTGCGGTGGCCGCCGCCCGGCAGGCCATCGAGGCGGCCGGCCTCAACCTGGAAAAGGTCGACCGGACCCGGGTTGGGGTTCTGCTGGGCAACGGCAACGGCGCCTTCGACGTCATTGACCGGGAGGCCCGGGTGATGCTCACCCGGGGCGGAATGCGCATTACCCCGGCCTTTGTCCCCCTGATCTTGCCGAATATGGCGGCGTCCCAGGTCAGTATCGTCTTCGGACTTAAGGGTTACAACGCCACCGTCGTGACCGCCTGCGCCGCCTCGACCCACGCCATCGGGGAGGCCGTCGAGGTGATCCGGCGGGGGGCGGCCGATGTGATCCTTGCGGGCGGGACCGAGGCCGGCATCTCTGAGTTCGGCCTGGCGGCCTTCTGCGTCCTGCGGGCCCTGTCCACCCAGAATGAGCATCCGGAAAAGGCAAGCCGGCCCTTCGACGCCCGGCGCGACGGATTCGTGCCGGCGGAGGGGGCGGCGGTTCTTGTGGTCGAGGCCCTTGACCATGCCCTCCGGCGGGATGCCCCCATCCTGGCCGAAATCGCCGGCTACGGCGTCTCGGCCGACGCCTACCACCTGGTGGCCCCCGATCCCGGGGCCGATGGGGAGGTTCGGGTGATGCGGGCGGCCCTCGAAGACGCCGGCCTCACCCCGGACGATGTGGACTACATAAATGCCCACGCCACTTCAACACCCCTGGGGGACGTGGCCGAGACGGTCGCCATCAAAAAGGTCTTCGGGGAGCGGGCCTATTCGATTCCGGTGAGCGCCACCAAATCGATGGTCGGGCACGCCCTGGGCGGGGCCGGGGCCCTGGAGGCGGTTGCCTGCGTCAAAACCATCACCGACGGCATCATCCACCCGACCATCAACCTCGAATACCCCGACCCGGAGTGTGACCTGGACTACGTGCCCAACGTCGCCCGCCGGGCCGACGTCCGGGTCGCCCTTTCCAACAGCTTTGGCTTTGGCGGCCAGAACGCCTGCCTGGTCTTCAAGCGGTTCGATGGGGTCTGAAATCCAGCCCGGCTACCGGATGTGCTTCGTCTGCGGCTGGGAGAACCCCATCGGCCTCAACGTAACCTTCTACAGCGAGGATGGTCGGGTTCGGGCCCGGTTCACCCCGGATGAGCGCCACCAGGGGTTTCCGGGGCTGGTCCACGGCGGAATTCTTTTCGCCCTGCTGGATGAGGTGATAAGCCGGGCGGCCTACCTGATGGGAGACTGGGTTCTCACCGGCCGGGTGGAGGTCCGGTACGTCCGGCCGGCCCGGATTGGCGAACCCCTGGACCTGGAAGGCTGGGTGGAACGGACCGCCGGCCGGGGCTACCTGCTGGCCGGCCGGCTGACAAATCCGGGCGGAGAGACGGTTGTCGAGGGGCGGGGCGTTTACGTCAAGCTGCCGGCCGAGTTCCGCCGCCGGCTAAACGCCCGGCCCGGGGCCCTGGGGCGTCCGGACCGGCCGGGGCCTGCCGGGGGTTAGACCGAAAAATCCAGGACGGTTATAACGTACTCGAACCCTTCGTCCCGGGTCGGCGGCTCCAGCATCTGGTACATCCGGTAAATAACCGACTCGGGAATCACGTTGGCCCTTTGTCGGTTGCGGGCGAGGGCCACCTCCAGCGGCGTCTGGATAAAGACGGCCACCGGCCGGGCCCCGTATTTCCGGGCCAGCTCGATGTAGCGGCGCCGGCGCTCCCGGGTCACTGAGGTCGCGTCGACGACGATGTCATTAAACCAGGAATTAACCCCGGCGAGCAGTCGCTCCAGGATCGTATGCTCGAGCTCGACGACAACCGGCTGGAGGGGCTCGGCGTAGGGCTCGACGCTGAGCATGAAGCGCAGGTCGTCCATGGAGACCCGCCACTTGTCGGTGAGATACTTGCGGGCATAGGTCGTCTTGCCCGAGCCCGGGATTCCAACCAGCACGTAGAGCTTTACCGGCGGATGTCGCCACTGGAACTGCATTCCCTGCCGAATTATGCCACGGACGGCCGACAAAAGCCGAGCCCGGAATTGCCAGCGCCGCCCGGGCGGGCAACAAATGGTCTAGAATTAGAGTTGGAGGTCAGCCCCGATGGACCCGCAGAGCGGCTTCGTTCAGATGGATGGGTTTCGGCTCCACTACCTGGAGTGGGGCGACCCGAACCGGCCGCCGGTCGTGTGCCTGCACGGCTACACCGGCAACGCCTACGCCTGGCAGCCGGTGGCCCCTGAGCTTGCCCGGTATTTCCGGGTGATTGCCCCCGACCTGCCGGGCCACGGCGACTCCGACCCGTCGCCCGACGGCTATTCCATCCGCAAGTACGTGGACGACCTGGGCCGGTTTACCGACCGGCTGGGCCTTGACCGTTTTGACCTCATCGGCCTCTCCATGGGCGGGCGGGTTGCGATGGTCTACGCGGCCGAGAACCCGGGGCGGGTGGGGCGGCTGGTTATCGTTGACATCGGGCCGCAGATATCCCGGCGCTGGTCCCAGCGGCAGGCCGAACCCGAGCCGGAATCGTTCGGGTCGGTTGAGGAAGTGGCCGAGCGGCTTCGCCGGGGAAATCCTTACCTTACGGCCGAATACGCCCGGTTCATCGCCGGCCACAGCCTCAAGCAGCGGCCTGACGGCCGCTACGTCTGGAAGTGGGACCCGGCCCTCCGGCAGGGGGTGCCGGCTTCGCCTGAAATAGACTACTGGGCCGTTCTGAGCCGGGTCGCCTGCCCGACCCTGGTGCTCCGGGGCGAGGAGAGCCCGATTCTCGACCAGGACGTTGCCGAGCAGATGGTCAGGACCCTTCCCAACGGCCGCCTCCGGGTTATTCCCCGGGCGATCCATACCCTCCAGGAGGATAACCCGGCGGAGTTTCTGGCCGCGGTAAAAGAGTTCTTTGGCGTAAGCTGAGCTGTTCCCCGGGATGAAGGCCGTAAGAGCGGTCTTTTTCGATGCCGGAATGACCCTCATCGGGCCGAGCCTGCTCCTGCAGGAGCTCATGGCGCTGGTCCTGGCCCGGCACGGCGTCGACGCCGACCTGGATGCCCTGAGGGCGGGGCTCGACCGGGCCGAGGATTATTACCTGCAAACGGTGCGGTCCGAGCGGGACATCTGGTCGGACCGGGCCCGAATTCTGGCCATGTGGGACAACTATTACCGGACCGCCCTCGAGGCGGCCGGGGTTCAGGCCGATGAGGCGAAGCTCCGGCAGTGGACCCGGGAGATTATCCGGGAGTTCGAGGACCCCCAGCTCTGGGTGCCTTACCCCGACGTGCCGGAAACCCTGGCCGAGCTCCGCCGCCGGGGGTTTCGCCAGGGGGTGATATCCGACTGGACCGGCCCCCTGGAGAGGATCCTCGCCGCCCACGGACTCCTCGAACACCTCGACTTCGTTCTCACCTCGGGGGAGGTTGGGGCGGCCAAGCCGAACCCATACCTCTTCCGCCTCGCCCTCCGCCGGGTCGGGGTTAGCCCGGAACAGGCGATTCACGTTGGGGACACCTACTGGACCGACGTGCTGGGGGCCCGGGTGGCCGGAATCCAGCCGATTCTCCTGGACCGGAAGGCAACCCGGCCGCCGGCCGACTGCCCCGTCATCACATCCCTGGACGAGCTCCTCGTCCTGCTGGACGGGACCGGGGCTTCAGAGACGCAGGAGGTTGGCGAGCCGCTCGGGCCGGCGGACCGGCCCGACGACGGCCAGGTTGAAGCGGTCCTCCCGGAATAGCCGCCGCGCCAGCCGAACGACGTCATCGGCGGTTACCCGGTCGACCTCGGCAACGGCCTCATCCACGGTGAGGATTTTGCCGGTCAGAAGCTCCTGGGTTCCCAGCCAGCCGGCGTAGCTCCGGGTGTCTTCGAGGCGAAGCTCGAGGCGACCCTTGACCAGCTGGCGGGCCTTCTCGAGGTCGGCCTCATTGAGTCCGGCCGTTAGCTGGCCGAGCTGTTCGACAACGGCGGCCACGGCCTCCGGAAGCCGCCGGGGCTCAACCCCGGCGTAAACCGTCTCTGACCCGGTATCCCGGAGGTACTCCACGTAGCTGTGGACGTCGTAAACCAGCCCCCGCCGTTCCCGAAGCTCGAGAAAGAGGCGGCTGCTCATCCCATCCCCGACGATGACGTTGAGCAGGTCCAGGACGACGCGGTCGGGGTCGGTGATGGGCAGGCCGGGGACGGCCAGGCAAAAGTGGGCCTGTTCGGTCCGCCGGTATACGGCCCCGGTCCGGGGACCCGAGTCGGGGTCGGCCGCCGGGGTGAACAGGGGCGGGTCCCCCGGTTCCCAGTCGTGCAGGTCGTTATAAAGAAGGTCAAGGACCTCCTCCGGGTTGAACCGGCCGGCCACGGCGATAACAGTGTTGTTCGGCCGGTAATTGCGGTCCCAGAAGTCGGTGAGCTGACTCAGACTCAGGGCCGCGACGGATTCTTTCGTGCCCGCGACATCCCGACCGATGGGCTGGCCCGGCCACATCACCTGGTCGATGAGCAGGTCGACGAGTTGCTGCGGGGTGTCGTTGACCATCCGGAGCTCTTCGAGGATGACCTGCCGCTCCTTTTCCAGTTCAGCCGGCGGGAATAGGGGCCGGCGAATCAGGTCGATGACGACCTCGGCGGCAACCCGGAAGTGCTGGGCCGGAACCTTGGCCCAGTAAACCGTCAGCTCCCGGTCGGTGGCGGCATTGAGCACCCCGCCGGTCGACTCGATGGCCTCGCTGATGAGCCGGGCCTCGGGCCAGCGGCTGGTGCCCTTAAAGACCATGTGCTCAATGAAGTGGCAAACACCGGCGACTTCGTCGGGCTCATAGCGGGAGCCGATGCCGATGAAGGCGCATACGCTCACCGACCGGGCCGATGGGAGTTCCCCGAGGAGGATGCGGACGCCGTTGGGAAGGGTGGTTCGGGTGTACATTGCGGTTCCCAGAATAAATATAGCCCATCGGCTGCCCGGCCTGCTGTCGGAGCCCGGGCGGCAGCCGGGGCGACTTGACAGGAGGGCTCCGGTTGTTGCATCAATATGCAGCCCCTGTCGGACGGCGGCAGCGGCCGGCGCCGGCCCCAGGCCTCGCCCGCTGTCCGGCGGCGTTAGCCCGAAACCTGCGCAAGGAGTGGAGGTTATGTCCAGACCGTTGCAGAATCAGCGGATCGCCATTGTTGGTGTCGACGAGTCCGACGAGATCGGCATCGTCCCGAACAAATCCCCCCTGCAACTCCACGCCGAAGCGGCATACAACGCCCTGGCCGACGCCGGCCTGTCCATCAAGGATGTGGACGGCCTGCTGACGGCGGGGCCTTTCTCGACCCTGGTCGTGGCCGAATACCTGGGCATTGAGCCGCGGTTTACGGACTCGACCTCGGTCGGCGGGTCGTCCTTTGTCATCCACCTGGCCCATGCGGTGGCGGCCATCCGCCAGGGCTACTGCCGGGTTGCGCTGATTACCCACGGCGAGTCGGGCCGCTCGGCCCGAACCCGGCCGCCCCTTTTCCAGGGTCTGCCTGACAGCCAGTATGAGGTCCCCTACGGGATCATCGGCGCCCCCATCCGGTACTCGCTGGCCTGCATGCGCTACATGCACCAGTACGGGGAGGACCGCACCCGGCAGGCGATGGCCGAGATTGCGGTCGCAACCCGGAAGTGGGCCCAGCTCAACCCGAAGGCCCTGATGCGGGACCCCCTCACTTTCGAGGACTACCACAACTCCCGCTGGATCTCTTATCCGTTCCACCTGTACGACTGCTGTCTGGTGACCGACGCCGGCGGGGCGGTGGTTGTGACCACCGAGGAAATTGCCCGGTCCTGTCGGAAGCGGCCGGTGTGGATCCTCGGGGCGGCCGAGGGCCACGACCACAATATGATCTCGACAATGCCCGACCTTACCCGCACCATCGCCTACCGGACCGGTCCGGCGGCCCTGGAGCGGGCCGGGGTCACCCACGACGACATCGACCTGGCCATGATCTACGACTCGTTCACCTACACCGTCCTGGTTACCCTCGAAAGCCTGGGCTTTTGCGGTCCGGGGGAGGGGCCGGACTTCGTCGCAAACCAGCGGACCGCGCCGGGCGGGGACTTCCCGATGAATACCAACGGCGGCGGCCTCTCCTATACCCACTCAGGCATGTACGGCGTCTTTCTCATCCTGGAGGCGGTCCGTCAGCTCCGGGGCGAGTGCGGCGAGCGGCAGGTCATGCACAAGAAGGACCCATCCCAGCACGCCAAAATCGCCCTGGTCCACGGCACCGGCGGGAGCCTCTCGTCCTGCGGGACCGCCATTCTTGCGCGTGATTAAAACCTGGCCGTAAGGAGGTAAGCGACTGTCATGACCCAGGCCGACCAGCGACCCCTTCCGGTTCCCCAGCCGGAGTCCGACTTCTACTGGGAAAAGTGCCGTGAGCATGAGCTCTGGCTGCGCCGGTGCAACGACTGTCAGAAGGCTTACTTTTACCCGCGGGATATCTGTCCCCACTGCTTCTCCCGGAACGTCACCTGGGTGAAGGCCAGCGGGCGGGGCACCGTCTTCACCTACGCGATTGTTCACCGGCCCCCGACCCCGGCCTTCCGGGACAAGGTGCCCTACGTAGTCGCCATTGTCGAGCTCGAGGAGGGCCCGAAGATCCCGACAAACCTCGTGGGCATCGAACCGGACCCGGCCAGAATCAGGGTCGGGATGCCGGTGGTCGTCGACTTCGAAGACGTCTCCCCGACGATATCCCTGCCCGTGTTCCGGCCGGCAAGCCCGGCCTAGAGGCCTGACCCGGCGATGGGGGTGCCGGCGGGACCATCAGCCCGCCGGCACCCATATTTTGCCCGCACTTCCCACAACGAAGCCCGGGAACCCTCGGGGCGGCCCTCAGGAATCCCCCGGGGCATTCGGCTTTCCGGGACGTAAAGCCGTATGTATAATGTAAATCGAGACCCCACTTATGCCGGCCGGTACGTCAACATCCCCAGTCCTGAAGCCCATCATTGACCGAATCGAGGCCGACCGGGCCTTCAGCCGCCTTGTCGGGTGGCTTGCCGACCCGGACCGCTTCGGTCTGCTCGAAGTTGAGCTTATCCGGCCGGCCCGGGCCGCCGTTGTCGGCCGCCTCCTCGGCCGGAGGCCGGGACCGGTCGTTTTACTCACGGCCAGTCCCGAGACCGCCAAACAGCTCGCCGAACAGGTTCGGCTCTGGGCCGACCCCGGTCTGGAGGTTGCGGTTCTCCCCGAACCGGATGGCCTGCCGTACCAGCGGGTGACGGCCGAACCGTTCGGCCGGCAGGCCCGTCTCGGCCTCCTCCACCGGCTCGCCGGCCTGGGCGAGCCGCCGGCCCTGCTGGTGGTTTCGGCGCCGGCCCTCCTGGCCAGGTACCCGGAGCCGGGTCGGCTCAGGGAGGCCGCCGTCCGGCTCGCGGTTGGGACCCGCCTCTCCCCGGAGGCACTGGCACGTAAACTGCTTGACCTCGGCTACGAGCCGTCAACCGTGGTGACGGCCCCAGGAACTTTCGCCCGGCGGGGCGGAATCGTCGATTTCTACCCCCCAACGGAGCCGTGGCCGGTGCGGGTGGAGTTTTTCGGGGATGAGGTAGACAGCCTGCGCCACTTTAACCCGGCTGACCAGCGTTCCGTCGCCCTCATCCGGACCGCAACTGCCGGCCTCGCCCGGGAGCTGATGATTCACCCCGAAGGCCTGGACCGGCTCCGTGAGGCCGGCGCCCAGGGTCTGCGGGACGAGGCCCGCCTCCGGCTTGCCGCTGACCTGCGCCGGCTTGAGGCCGGCGAATGGTTCGACGGGGCGGAGTTCTACGGCCCCTTCTTTAACCGGGCGTCGCTGTTCGACTACCTGCCGGATGGAAGCCTCATCGTAATCGACGAGCCGGCCGAGCTCAGGGCCTTCTGCGAGGAGCTTCACCGGCAGGCGGAAGACCTCCGGGCGGCCCAGGTGAGCCGGGGCGAGCTCTCCCCCGGATTTCCCCGACCGTACTTCCTTCCGGACGATACGGTTGGACGGTGGGCAAGCTTTAAGCCCCGGGTTGAGCTGGTTGAGTGGACATCCCGGGCAGACAGCCTGAGCTTCGGGTGGGTGGAAGCGGCGGGGTTCGGGGCCCAGGTCGAGCGCGCCCTGGCCGTGGCCGCCGACCTGGCTCGTCGGGGCGACAGCGTCGTTATCGCCAGCCTCCAGACTGAGCGGCTGGCTGAGCTTCTGCCGGCGGCCGATTCGGACCGGGTCTGCCTGGTGAATGCCCCGGCGGCCGGCGGCTGGGTCATGCCGGGTCGGGACGGTCAGGGCGCCGTCCACTTCTTTACGGATGCTGAGCTCTTTGGGTTTGTGCGGGTTCGCCGGGCCGAGCGGCGGCGCCTGGCCCGGGTCGAACAGCTCCTGGCCGACCTGATGGTCGGCGACTACCTGGTCCACGAGGAGTTCGGCATCGGCCGGTTCCGGGGCCTGGTTCGGGGCACCGACCGGGGCGCCGAGCGGGATTATCTCCTGATCGAGTACGCCGACGGCGACCGGGTTTACGTGCCGGCCGAGCAGGTCGACCGGATAAGCCGCTACTACGGGGCCGGTGACCGGCCCCCGAGCCTGACCCGCCTCGGCTCCGGCGAATGGAGCCGGGCCCGGGCCCGGGCCCGGCAGGCGGCCCTTAACATAGCCCGGGAGCTCCTTGAAACCCAGGCCGCACGCCAGGTCATTACCCGCCCGCCTTACTCACCGGATACCCAGTGGCAGCTGGAGCTGGAGGCGGCGTTCCCGTACGCCGAAACCCCCGACCAGCTGGAGGCGATTCGGGCCGTGAAGGCCGACCTGGAATCCGAGCGGCCGATGGACCGGCTTATCTGCGGCGATGTCGGTTACGGGAAAACCGAGGTGGCCCTGCGGGCCGCCTTCAAGGTGGTCCAGGACGGCCGGCAGGTTGCGGTGCTGGTGCCGACGACGGTTCTAGCCGAACAGCACTACCAGACCTTCCGGACCCGGCTTGCCGCCTTCCCGGTCCGGGTCGAGGTCCTGAGCCGGCTCCGCCCGGAGCGGGAGCAGGCCGAGGTTCTCCGGGGCCTGCGGGAGGGAACGGTGGATATCGTCATCGGGACCCACCGGCTCCTCCAGTCCGACGTGGTCTTTAAAAACCTGGGCCTGCTGGTCATCGACGAAGAGCACCGGTTCGGGGTTCTGCACAAGGAGCGGTTTAAGATGCTCCGGCGGGAGGTGGACGTTCTGACCCTGTCGGCGACGCCGATCCCCCGAACCCTCTACCTGGCCCTGACCGGCCTGCGGAACCTGAGCATGATGGAGACCCCGCCCGAAGAGCGCCTGCCGGTCAAGACCTTTGTCGGCGAGTACGACGACCTGCTCGTCCGGCAGGCGATTCTACGGGAGCTGGACCGGGGCGGCCAGGTCTTCTACGTCCACAACCGGGTCTATGACATTGAGCTGGTTGCCCGCCGCCTGAAGAAGCTCGTTCCTGAGGCCCGCTTTGCCATCGGCCACGGCCAGATGGCCGACGAAAGCCTGGAGCGGGTTATGGCCGACTTCGGGGCCGGCCGCTACGACGTTCTGGTCTGCACCACCATCATTGAGGCCGGTATTGACCTGCCCAACGTCAACACCCTCATTGTGGACCATGCCGACCGGTTCGGACTTGCCCAGCTCTATCAGCTGCGGGGCCGGGTCGGCCGGGGGAGCAACCAGGCCTATGCGTATTTCCTTGTTGAGCCGGGCAAGCGGCTGACCGAAGCCGCCCGGCGCCGGCTTCGGACCATCCTGGAGGCGGCCGAGCTCGGGGCCGGCTATCAGATTGCATTGCGGGACCTGGAGATCCGGGGTGCCGGAAACCTGCTCGGGGTTGAGCAGAGCGGCCACATTGCGGCCGTGGGGTTCGAGCTCTACTGCAAGCTCCTGGCCGAGGCCGTCGCCGAACTTAAGGGCGAGCGCCCCCGCCCGGCCCCACCGCCCGCACCGCCGCCCGCCGTCGACCTGGCCCTCCCGGCCTACCTGCCGGCGGACTACGTCGGCGACGTGAGTCTGCGGCTCCAGCTCTACCGACGCCTTGCGGAGGCCCGGGACCTGGCGGAACTCGATGACCTCGCCGCCGAACTGCGGGACCGGTTCGGCCCCTACCCGCCCCCGGTGCAGAACCTGCTCAGCCTTGTCAGGCTCAAACTGCTCGGCGGCCACGCCGGCATTGAGTCGATAACGACCTATGACGGCCGGGTCATTATCAACTTCCGGCGGCCGGCTGGAGCCGGAGGCTGGCGGGACCTGGCCCGCCGGCTTAAACTTCCCCTGGAGGGTGGGCCGACCCAGCTCCGGGTCGACCGGGCTCACCTGGGCCGGAACTGGCTCCAGGGCCTTGAACGGCTGGTCGCATCCCTCGCCGGGTCTTGAAAAGCAGGGGAGCTTTCTGTTAGCCTCAACCGAGTCTGACATTAAAGGGGGACGCCCGTGGACGAGGTCAGCCAGCTGGCAAACTTTGTGGCGACCTTTGACCGCTTCCCGGCCCGGGCTTTGAAGCTTGCCCGGTTCGGCTTCGTCGACTGGTTCGGGGTTGCCCTGGCCGGTTCCCGCTGGCCGGCGGCCCGGATTCTTTCGGACTGGGCCCGGGAGGCGGCCGAAAAGCCCCTGAGCACGGTCGTTGGCCGCGGCTTTAAAACCAGCCCCGACCGGGCGGCCCTGCTTAACGGCACCTTTGCCCACATCCTGGACTTTGATGACACCCACCCCGAAGTTATTCTCCACACGAGTGCGCCCCTCTGTGCGGCCCTGCTGGCGGCCGCCGAGCCGGTGCGGGCGGATGGGCGGCGGGTACTGCAAAGCTATATCGTCGGATTTGAGGCCGGAGTCCGGATTGCCCGGGCGCTCTGGCCCTCGCATTACGAGCGGGGCTGGCACATGACCGGCACGGCCGGGTCGATGGCGGCGGCCGCCGGCGTGAGCCGGCTGCTGGGGCTGGATGCTGAAAGGACTGCCGTGGCTTTAAGCCTGGCCGCAACCCAGGCCGGGGGCCTGCGGGTCAACTTCGGGACGATGGCCAAGTCGTTGCATGCCGGCCGGGCGGCGGCCAACGGGGTGGTTTCGGCCCAGCTGGCCGCCCGGGGCTTTACGGCGGCCCCGAACGGGCTTAGCGGCCGGCTGGGGTATATTTCGGTCACGGCCGAAGCTGGGGGAAACCCGGCGGCCCTGGCCTCGGGGCTGGGCGAGCGCTGGGAAATCGAAGAAAACTCCTTTAAGCCCTTTGCGTGCGGACTGGTGACCCATCCGACCATTCAGGCCGTCCTCGAGCTGCGGGCCGAGCTGGGCGGGGGGGTCGAGCGGCTGGAAAGCCTGCGGGCCCGGGTGAACCCGCTGGTTCTGGAGCTTACGGGGATTGCCCGGCCCGAGACGGGACTGCAGGGCAAGTTCAGCATCTACCATGCGGCGGCGATAGCCTGGGTGGACGGCAAGGCCGGGGAGGCCCAGTTCACGGACGAGGCGGTCCGGCGGCCGGAGGTGCGGGCGGTTCTGGGGCGGGTTCAGGTGGAGGCCGACGGCAACTTGAAGCCCGACGAGGCGGTGGTGGAGGTTACCCTGGCCGACGGGACGACCTACCGGCGGAGCGTCCACGGGCAGAAGGGGAGGCCGGCGAACCCGATGACGGAGGCCGAGCTGGCGGAAAAGTTTCTGGACCTGGCGGGCCCGACGCTGGGGATGGACCGGGCGAAGGAGCTTTTGGGGGCCCTGAGCGGGTTTGAGGTCCTGCCCGACGTGGGGATCCTGCTGGAGCTTGCGTCCGGGCCGGGGCCTGGTCAGCGGGCGCCAGCGTAGGTTTCGGCGGTCTCGAGTCTGGCCAGCTCCTCGAAGAGGGCCCGCTGCCGGTCGGTGAGGCGGGTCGGCAGGATGACCCGGACCCGGGCGTAGAGGTCGCCCCGCTGGGATGGGTTGTCGGGCCGGGGCATGCCCTGGCCCCGGAGGCGGAAGAGCTGTCCGTTCTGGGTGCCCGGCGGAATCTTTAAAATCAGTTTTCCGGTGGGAGTGGGCACCTCCACCTCGCCCCCCAGTACGCAGGTTGTAAGCTTGACCGGCACCTCCACGTAAAGGTCGTCGCCCTTGCGCTCGAACTGCGGGTCGGGCCGGACTCTCACCCGGAAGGTGATGTCGCCCAGACCGGGTACGGATACCCGAATGATATCCCCGTCCCGGACCCCGGGCGGAATCCGCACCTCTGCCCGGCGGGGCCGGCCGTCCGGACCGATAATATCGTAAGCCCGCACCGCCCCGGTGTAGGCGTCGGCCAGGGTGACTTCCAGCTCCTGCTCAGCCCGGGTAGTCCGCCGGCCGGCGGTGCGCTCGAAGTCGCCGAAGAACGTCCGGAAGAAGTCGGAGAAGATATCCCCGCCGAGCAGGTCCTCGAGGGTTTCGTAGACGCGGCGGGAACCCGTCCGCCGGCTGCGGCCCGGCTGCTCGAAGCCGAAAATGCTCCAGTCAAACGGCTGGCCCTGGGCCCCGGCTCCGGACCGGGCCCACTGCTCGTAAAGCTGCCAGTTAGCGCCGAGGGCGTCGTAGCGGCGGCGCTTTTCCGGGTCCGAGAGGACTTCGTAGGCCTCGTTTATCTCCTTGAATTTCTCCTCGGCCTCTTTATTACCCGGATTCCGGTCCGGGTGGTAGAGCTTCGCCAGCCGCCGGTACGCCCGACGGATCTCCTCCTCGGAGGCGTTTCGGGGAACCCCTAAGATTTTGTAATAATCTTTGTACTCCATCGGCATGGTCTCCCCTTACGGTCCCGGGGCGGTCTCGGCCCCGGCAGGTCTGGCCGGGCGGCGGGCCACCTTCACCTGGGCCGGGCGAATGACCCGGTGGTCGAGCTTGTAGCCGGGCCGAAGAACCTCCAGGATCTGCCCCTCTTCGGCGGCGTCGGTCTCCTCACTGGCCACCGCCTCGTGCTCCCAGGGGTCGAATTTGCCCCCAACCGGTTCGATCTTCTTGAGGCCTTCGGCCTCGAGCACCTGCCAGAGTTTGCGATAAATCAGGGCGATGCCCTCGGCCCAGTTGGCCTCAACTCCGTTCGTCGGGCGGTGCTGGAGGGCCCGCTCAAAGTCGTCAAGGATGGGCAAAAACCGCTGGATCACCCGGGCCCGGGTCGCCCGGGCCAGCTCGTCGAACTCCTGCTCAACCCGCTTTCGGTAGTTGATAAAGTCGGCCTGAAGCCGCTGGAGCACGGCGAGGTACTCTTCGCTCTGGCGCCGGGCGGCCTCCAGCTCGGCGAGAAGATTGTTCTCTGCCGGGGTCTCAGCCGCCGGCGAGGGTTCGGCCGCTTCGGCTTCGGGTCGGATTTCAGGCTGGTCCTGCCGTTCGGTCATAACCTCAGACCACCATCCTCTTCTTCAAGGTTCGGGTTCTTGATGCCAAGCTCGGCCAGCAGCTCGTCAACGAGGCCCACAAGCTGCCCGGCCGCCGGTTCTGCGGCCGCAGAACCGGCGATAAGCCGGCGCAGTTCGAGCAGGCGGGTTGTAACCCGCAAAAGCAGCTCGACCCCGGCCAGGTTTGCGCCCCGCTCCTCAACCAGGTACTTTATCTGGCGGAGCCGGGCGATATCGGCCGGCGAGTATAGCCGGCGGCGGCCGTCGGTGCGCACTGGCTCGAGCAGGCCGAGCCGCTCGTACTTGCGCAGGGTGTTTACGTGGAGCTCTACAAGCCGGGCGGCCCGGCCGATAGAACAGACTGACTGGCCCGCCACGTCGCCACCTCCGTTAAAAATGCTAACACCTGACACGGTCCGTGTCAAAAGTGACGGGGAGACCGGGCCGCGGGTTATAATGAACGGTGGCATTGGGGGTAGCCGGACACGGGTTGGCCGGAGTGGCGGGTTGGGCCCACCGGGGCCGGTTCCGGAGCCCGTGGCCGGTCCGCCGCGGGGCCCGCAGCTGGCGGGCGGCCGGTGGCCCGAGTCCGAAGTGGTCGGGGAGGATGACGATGGCGGAGATACTTCTCGTTAGCGGGTCCTGGCAGGTGCGGATTCTGCTCAAAGCCGAGCTCGAAGAGCACGGTCACTGCGTCCACGCCCTGGATTCTCTCGCCGACGGCCTCGAATACCTGCGCCGGCGGCCCTGGCCGCCGGACCTGATCCTGGTTGATACAACCCAGCTCCTCCTCTCGGACGACGACCTGCGCGAGCTGGAGAAAGCGGCCGGGGGTGTCCCGATCTTGCTGAGCGTCGGGCCGACCGACCTGGCCCGGGCCGATTTGAAGCCGGGCCGGGGCATCAGGGTTCTGCGCCGGCCGCTGATGGTCCGGGAGGTTGTCGACCGCGTCGAGCGGACCCTGGAGCGAGCCGCAGGTTGAAAGACGGCCCCGCAACGCCGGCAGTGTCCTGACCGGACCCGACCGGGAGAGCCGGCGTGATTTGTGCGTACTCCCGGTCCACCTGAATCGGCAGGACGTTTGTACCGGCTATTCCCCAGCTTCTGCGCCCTTGCAGTATGTTAAAGTTCTGCTGTCCGAAGCCGTAGCGGCTACCCACCGGATCGGTACGTCTGTTCGGTATGCCGCGAATGGGGGCATTAACCCGCAACTGAGCCGAACCGTAGACGTTAACCAAAGGGGCTGAGCCAGCGTAAAGTTGCGGGCGTCGGCCTGTCTTCGGGATTTATGATAAAATAAGGGCGTAAAACAACGGAGGTAACTGCCGATGGCTCGGGTTAGAATAGTTGCCCTTGACGAAGTCCGCCGCACCCGCAGTCGGGTCCGGCAGGAGGTTGAGCGTTTTAAAGAGGCCCTGCGGGACCTGCCTGAGCTTCACCGGCAGGGCAAGACGAAAGTATTCCAGCTTGAGCCGAACGAAAAGTTGTCCACGGTGCGTATGCGGCTGCGGACTGCCGCCCGGGAGCTCGGCCTCCGGATCAGAGTCTTCCGGCAAAATGATAATGAGCTGGCAGTCCGCCTCTATGAGTAGTCGGTAGGCCTCCTGTCCGACCCGGGACCGGGCTTTTCGTTTAAAATTTAGCCCGGTTCAATGCTGAAAATCGCGGTCGTAATCCCGACCTATAACGAGGCGGAGAACTTACCGGAGCTCTGCGCCGCCCTCTTCAAGCTCCCGCTGCCCGGGCGGGTTGAGGTCCTGGTGGTGGACGACAATTCGCCGGACGGCACCGGTCGGGTTGCTGAGGAGCTGGCCCGGTCCCTTGACGGCCGGCTGAAGGTTGTTCACCGGCCCCACAAACTCGGCCTGGGGACGGCCTATGTTCTCGGCTTTCGTCGGGTTCTGGCCGAGGGGGCCGACGTCGTCGTCCAGATGGACGCCGATTTTTCCCACGACCCGGCCTACCTGGTCCCCATGGTGGGGCTCAGCCGGGATTACGACGTCGTGGTGGGGTCCCGGTGGGTTCGAGGCGGGCAGGTCGACCCGAGGTGGGGCTTTTTGCGCCGTGTGCTCAGCCGCTGGGGCGGCATCTACGCCCGGCTGATTCTCGGCCTCCGGGTTGCCGACCCGACCACCGGTTTTAAGGTTTTCCGCGGCGATGCCCTGGCCCGAATCCCCCTCGACCGGGTTGTTTCCAACGGCTACGCCTTTCAGGTCGAGATGGCCTATCTCTGCCAGCTGGCGGGCCTCAGGGTTTGCGAGTATCCGATTATTTTTAATGACCGGACCCGGGGCCGCTCGAAGATGACCGCTGGGATCGCCCTCGAGGCGGCCTGGCGGGTCCTGGAAATCAAATGGCGAAACCGGAAAGCAGTGCCCCCGGCAAAACCGACCTCCTAGTTCTGCTCCTTGCGGCCCTGCCGGTTATTATCCTCTATTTTCCGGGCCTGACCGGGCAGGGCACCCTGGTCCCGACCGAGTATCCTTATCAGTTTCTGCCCTTTCGGCCCTTCGCGGCCGAGCTGGGCGCTCCCCCGCCCCAGAACGAGCTCTTCGCCGACCTCCTGCTGGAGAACTACGTCTGGAAGTCCCTGGCCCGGGCGGAGCTGAGCCGGGGCGGCCTGCCCCTCTGGAACCCGTTTATCTTCGGGGGGACGCCGTTCCTGGCCGGCTACCAGCCGGCCGTCCTCTACCCCCTCGGGTTCATCTTCTGGGTCCTGCCCTTGCACCTGGCCTACCCCTGGTTCGATGCGCTTCACCAGTGGCTCGCCGTCGTTTTTATGTTTTTGTTCCTGCGGCGGCTGGGCCTCGGCCGCCCGGCGGCCCTGTTCGGGGGCCTGGCCTACGGCCTTTCGGCCTTTATGGTCGTGAGCGCCATCTGGCCGATGGTCCTTTCGGTAGCGGCCTGGCTGCCGGCCCTCCTCTGGGCAATGGCCGGGTGGGCGGATCGGGCGGCGGAGGGCCGGCTCAGCCTGCGCTGGCTTTTGGCCGGAACGGCGGCCGCGGCCATGATCCTTTACGGTGGGCACCCGGAGGTGGCCTTCTATTCGTTGGTGACGGCGGGGGCGTTCGGCCTTTACCGGCTGACAACGGCCCTGGGCACGGGTCCGGGCCGGTTCCGGCGGCTCGGGCTGACTGCCGCCGGGCCCCTCGGGATGGTGGTTTTCGGGGCCCTCCTGGCCGCCCCGCAGCTCGGCCCCTTCATCGAGCTGGCCGGTCAGAACTTCCGGACGGGCCTGGCCAGCTACGAGGAAGTTATCGGCTGGGCCTACCCGCCCCGCCACCTGCTGGCCTACGTTCTGCCCGACGTCTTCGGAAATCCGACGGCCCGGACCTACTTCGACCCCTGGCGGCTGGAGTTCCGGCCCTTTGAAAATCCCCGGGATGCGGCCGGAAATCCCCGGCCCTACCCGTTCTGGGGGACCAAGAACTACGTGGAGGGGGCCGTCTACGTCGGCCTGGCGACGCTGGTGCTGGCGGCTGTCGGCCTTGCCGCCGGGCGACCCCGGGGGGCCGTTCTCTTCTGGGGCGGCTTCGGCTTGGCCTGTCTGGCCCTGGCCTTCGGGTCGCCCCTTTACCGGCTTGTCTGGCTCATTCCGGGGGCCGACCAGCTCCACACCCCGTTCCGTTGGAGCTTTCCGGCCGGGCTGGCCCTGGCGGTGCTGGGGGCATTTGGGCTGGAGGTGGTCCGGGTGGGGAAGGGCCGGGCCGGGGGGCTGCGGCGGTGGCTCGGGGGCGGCCTGGCGGCAGGGGGGATTGTTGGGGGGCTTCTTCTGGTCGGGGCCATCTTCGGGCTGGCCAACCAGGTTCGGGCGGCGGCCGGGGGGGTCCTTGCCGGGTCTGTGGCCCTTAAAAATGCCTTCGGGTCGCCGGAAGCGTTTGTCGGCTACGAGGCGGTGCAGATTGCCCGGGCGCTGGGCTTTATTGTGCTGACCGGGCTGGCCTTGCGGCTGCGGCCGGCCCTGATTCCGGCCGTTCTGGCCGCCGACCTGCTCGTATTCGGTCTCGGCTACGTGCGGTTCAGCGACCCCCGCTGGCTCGAGTTCGTGCCCCCGGCGGTTCAGCGGCTCCAGGCCCAGGCCGGGCCGTTCCGCATCGCAAGCTTCGGGCCCGAGGATATTCTGCCGCCGAATCTGGCGCAGGTTTACGGCCTGGAAGACATCCGCGGCTACGACTCGGTGATACCGGCCCGTTTTGTGCGCCTCTGGGAGCTGATGGAGCCGCCCCAGGGCCTGCTTTACAACCGGCTCCACAAGCTTGTGGACCCGCAATCCCTGGATTCGCCCATTCTCGACCTCCTCAACGTCAGGTTTGTGCTTACCGCCCGGCCCCTTGACCGGCCCGGCTGGCGGCCCGTCTACAGCGGGGAGGTCTATATCTACGAAAACCCCGGTGTTCTGCCCCGGGCCTTTCTCGTTTACCGGATTGAGGCGGTCTCCAGCCTGGCAGGGGCCCGGGACCGGCTCCGGACGCCGGGATTCGACCCGGCGGCCCGGGCCGTGGTCGAGGCGCCGCCGGGCGAGGTCCCGACGGTCGGCCCCCTTCCCGACCGCCCCCCGACCCTTTCGGTGGTTGAGCGCCGGCCCGGCCGGTGGGTCTTTGAGGTTGAGACCGATACGCCGGCGTTCCTGGTGATTTCCGAGGCCTATTTTCCGGGCTGGGCGGCGGCGGTGGACGGCCAGCCAGCCCCGGTTTTCCCGACGGATGTCGCCCTGAAGGGGGTGCCGGTTCCGGCCGGCCGGCACCGGGTTGAGGTCGTCTACCGGCCCCTCAGCTTCAGGGCGGGCCTTTACCTGGCCGGCCTCGGGGCGGCCGGTCTCCTGATTCTGACGGCGGTCGCCGGCCTCTGGCGTCTGCGCCGGGCCGAGGGGAGCGCGGCGGTCCGGGTCGTCCGCAACAGCCTCTTTCCCATTGTGGCCCAGCTCTTCAACCGGACGGTCGACCTCGGCTTTGCGGTGCTGATGGCCCGCTACCTGGGGCCGGAGCCCGTGGGCCGCTACGCCTTTGCGGTGACCGTCTTCGGGTACTTTTCGACCTTTGTCGAATTCGGCCTGAATACTCTCCTCACCCGGAATGTCGCCCGGGACCGGCAGCTGGCGCCGGTGGAGACGGGCGTAAACCTGGCCGTCAGGCTCGCCTTTTCGGCGGCGTCCGTGGTGCTTGTTTTCGGCCTGCTCCTGGCCTACGGGGCCGCGTTCGGGGGGTTGACGGCCGATGCCTTCTGGGCCTCGGTACTCCTTATCCTGGGCCTCGGGCCGGGCAGCCTTTCGGCTGTCCTCAGCAGCCTCTTCTACGCCTACGAGCGGGCCGAATACCCGGCCCTCCTGGCGGTCTTCACCACCCTGGTTAAGGTTGGGTTGGGGGTGCCGGTGCTCCTCCTGGGCGGGGGGATTGTGGGGCTGGCGGCCGTCTCGGTTGCGACGAACCTGGTAACGGCCGGGGCGTTCTTTGCCGCCTACCGGCAGGCGATCGGGCCGGTGGTGGCCGCCTTTGACCCGGCCTATGCCCGGCGGCTCCTGGGGCAGGCCTGGCCCCTCTTTCTCAACAACCTGCTCAACGGCCTTTTCTTCCGGGTGGATGTGGTCCTCCTCAAGGGCATTGCCGGGGACCTGCAGACCGGCTATTACAACGTGGCCTATAAGTTTATCGACGGGGCCCAGGTGATCCCGGCCTTCTTCACCCTGGCCGCCTTCCCGGTGGTCAGCCGGCTGGCGGCGGCCGACCCGGACCGGGCGCCGGCGGCGGTGGGCCGGGGGTTGCGGGCGCTGTTTATGGTGGGGGTTGGCCTCGCCCTGTTCGGGGCGATTTTTGCGGAGGAGCTGGTGGTCCTGCTCTTCGGCGAGGAGTTCCGGCCAGCCGCGACTGCCCTGGCCCTGCTGGTGCTGCACATGCCGCCGGGGTTTTTAAACAGCTTTCTGCACTACGTCCTCATCGCCTATAACCGCCAGCGGGCGGTGACCTGGTGCTTTGCGGCGGCGGCCGCTTTTAACATCGCCGCCAACAGCATCCTCATCCCCTACTGGGGCTACCGGGCCGCCGCCCTCAACACCGTTCTTACTGAGCTGGTGCTCCTGGTCCCCTTCTGGGTCCTGACCGCCCGGCACATCCGGCTGTCGGTTGGGGCCGTGACCGGCCGGGTGCTGGCGGCCGCCCTGCCGGCCGCTGGGGTCATGGTCTTAGCCCGGAGCGCCTCGCCCCTCCTGGCCCTCGGGCTGGGACTCGTTCTTTACCCGGCAGGGCTGGTCATCACCGGCGGCCTCAGCCGGGAGGACCTGGTTCTGCTGGGAAGGATTGGCCGGTCCCTGGTTGGTCGGGACAGACCGTGATGGCCGGAAGCCGGGTCGCGCGCCTGGTCTATCTGGGAATTGTCCTGGTGGGCTTCGGCCTCCGGGTCTACCGCCTGGAAGCCCAGAGCCTCTGGTACGACGAGGGCTTCAGCGTCTGGCTCGCCCGCCAGCCCCTGCCGGCGGTAACCTTCGGCGACTTCAACCCGCCCCTCTACTACTACCTGCTCCACTTCTGGGTCCAGGCGGCCGGAACAACCGAATTTGCGGTCCGGTATCTTTCGGTATTTTTTGGCCTGCTGACGGTGGCGGCGACCTTTGGCCTCGGGAGGACCCTCTTCGGGCCGGCGGCGGGCCTGGCCGGGGCGGTCCTGACCGCGGCCTCGCCCTTTCTCATCTGGTATTCCCAGGAGGCCAGGATGTACGCCCTGGCCGTCCTGCTGGGAGTCCTTGCCTCCTGGCTTGTCTGGAAAGGGTTCAGCGGCCGCCGGCTCTGGCCGGCCTACGCCCTGACGGTTGCGGCCGGTGCCTACACCCACTACCTGAGCCTGCTGGTGCCCCTCGGCCACGCCGTCTTTGCGGCCGCCCGGGCCCTGGACCCGAAACAGCGGCCGGCCTTTAAGGGCTGGGCCCTGGCCGGGGTCGGGGCCGGCCTGGCCTACCTGCCGTGGGTGCCGACGGCCCTTGAGCACGCCCGGCTTCAGACTTACTGGGCCGGCCGGCCCGACGTCCTGGGTCTTTTTCAGGATGCCGCCGCCAGGTTCGTTGCCGGCTTTTCCCTGGAAGCCGACCGGGCGCTGGCCTTCGGCTGCGCGTTCTTCGGCCTGGCCGGCCTCGGCCTCCTGCTGGCTGTCCTGGCCGGGTCGAGGTTTCGGGCAGGGGGCTTTTTGCTCGGGCTTGTCGGACTCTTGCCGGTGAGCATTGTCCTCGGGCTGGCCTACTACCGGCCGAAGTTCGAGCCCCGCTATCTCATCTTTGTCTGGCCGGCGCTGGCCCTCCTTGGGGTCGCCCCGCTGGGACTGGCGGCCCGGCTGAGGCCGTGGCCCCTGCGGTGGCTGGCGGCCCTGCCCGCCCTGATGACGCTTCTGGCTGTGGGGATTCCGGCCGCGGTGGCGGACTACAACCTCTACACCGACCCCCGGTACGGCAAGGATGTCTGGCGGGAGGTTGGGCGGTACCTGGCCGAGTGGGTCGGGGATGATGAGGTGGTCCTCCTCGATTCGGGTCACGCCTTCCGGGTCTTTGTTTACTATTACCCGAAGTCCAACTGGGTTCCGCTGCCGCCCGACCCACCCCCGTCCCCGCTGGTCGACCGGCCCCTCGGGCCCGAAATCGGGCCGATTCTCGCCCGGGCCCTCCAGGGCCGGCGGGGCGTCTGGGTGGTGCGCTGGCAGGACCGGGTGGCCGACCCGACGGATGTTGTCCGCACCCTGCTCGACCGGGTCGGCTACCTTACCCCGGTGCCACCCCTCTTCGGGGCGATCCGGGTCGAGCACTATGTTGTCAACGGCGACCTGCGGGAGCTTACCCGGCTTGCTCCGCAGTACCCTTTGGGCTGGGATTTCCGGGAGGAGATTGAGCTGGCCGGGTACGACCTGCGGCCTGTCGACCGGTCGGCCCTGGAGTTCGTCTTCTACTGGCGGGCGCGGCGGGTCCCGTCGGCGGTGTATAAAGTGAGCGTTCGGATTGTGGATGGGGAGCGAAAGATTCTCGCCCAGGAGGATGGGTGGCTTGCCGGTGAAATCTACCCCACGTCCATGTGGCAGCCCGGGAACCTGGTTCTGGGGCGGCTGCGGCTGCCGGTGCCCCCGGACCTGCCGGCGGGACGGTACGAGCTGGACCTGGTACTGTACAGGGCTGACCTGAGCTGGAGCGACGATGTCCGCCGGCTCGGAACCGTTGACTTCGGGCCCGCCGGCCGCTAAAAATCGGGCCGGCCTGGTCCGGGCAGGCGGCCTGCTGGCCGTTGCGGTCGGGTTCGGCCTCCGGGTCTACCTGCTGGACCGGCAGGGCCTCTGGTACGACGAGGCCTTCAACCTTTCCGTTGCCCGGGCCGGCTGGCCCGAACTGCTGAGCCGGGCCGCGGCCGATTTCTACCCGCCCCTTTATCACCTGATCCTCTGGGCCTGGACCGGCCTGGTCGGAACGGGCGAGTTCGCCGTGCGCTACCCCTCGGTCTGGTTCGGAACCCTGTTGGTGCCGGCCGTTTTCAGCTTTGGCCGCGTCGTCCGGCAACTTTCGCCGGCTGACAGGGCGGGCCGTATCTGGCCGCTGCCGGTCCTCGGCGCCCTCCTGGCGGCCTTTTCACCGCTGGTTGTTGACCTGAGCCAGGAGGCCCGGATGTACACCCTGCTCGGGCTGGCGATGGCCCTGGGCGAGGTCAGCTGGCTCCGGCTGGGCCTTAAGGGGGGCGGCGTCCGGGACGGGGTAATCTACGTGGCCGCAACGGCCGCCGGCCTTTACACCCACTACGCCGCCCTGCTGGGCTGGGTTCTCCAGCCCTGGCAGGTCAGGTTTGCGGAGCATGACCGCCGGCTCCGGCTCCTTCTGTTGTGGGCCGCCCCGGTGCTCCTCTTCGGCCCCTGGTGGGGGGTGGCCTGGGGGCGGTTCAGCGGCACCGTGAACCCCGGAGCCGGCACATCCCTGCCCGAGATCTTGCGCCGCTCTGTTGAAATCTTCTGGACCGGCTACGGGGTTGAGCCCTTCTTCCCGGCCCCGGACCCGGCCACCGCCGCCGGGGACACTTTGAAGGCCACGGCCCTGGGGCTGGCGGTAACGGCTATCTTTCTTTACGGCCTCCTTTCGGGCCGGGAAACCGGGCGGCGGTACCTGATTCCGCTGGCCGGCCCCCTGAACCTCTGGTATCCGGTCGCCCTGGGCCGGCGGGACTTTGCCCCCCAGTACGTCATCTGGGTTGCGGTTCTCGGCTGGGTCTTCGTGGCCCTGGGTATTCTTCGCCTGCCCCGCCTGCCGGCCGCCGGGGCGCTGGGCCTGACCCTCGGGGCCGAGGTCTTCGCCCTTTTTAACCTCCACTACGTGCCCCGCTACTGGAACGACGACTTCCGGGGGGTGGCCCGGCTGATCGAGGGGCTGAGCCGGCCCGGCGAAGCCATCATCGTAAACGCCCATTACGCCACGGTGGCCCTGGACTATTACTACCGCGGCCAGGCTCCCCGCTTCGGCCTGCCGACCCGGCCCGACCAGCCCGACCCCTCCCTTGAGGCCGAACTTCAGAGGGTCGCCCGGGCGCACCCGTTCGTCTGGCTCGTTCTCTGGCAGACCTACTATTCGGACCCCCGGGACCGGGTGAACCGGTGGTTTGCGACGAACGGCTACCTGGCCGAGGACTGGGAACTGCGGCCCCACGCCCGGGTAATGGGTTTCTGGATGGCCCCGCCGGTCCTGGACGCCCTCCCGCCCGAGGCCGTGGCCGGTCCGGCGGCGGCCCTCGGGGACAGCATCCGGCTCGCCGGGCTCGTTCCGCCCCGGCCGGTCCTGGAGCCCGTCGAGCTTGCTTCCGGCCGGCCGGAACTCCACTACATCCTGTACTGGGAAGTTGTCCGGCCGGTGGACGAGGCGTACAATGTCTTCGTGCACGTGCTGGACCCGGCGGGGCGGGTGGTCCTTCAGGGGGATGGCCCGCCCGTCCGCGGCAGTTTTCCCACCGACCGCTGGCCGGCGGGTAAAATCATCCGGGACGACCGGATGCTCCGGCTCCCGCCCGATTTCCGGTCGGGGGAGTATCGCCTGCTCATCGGCATGTACCGGCTTTCCGACCTGGTTCGCCTCGGACACGGCGGGGTTGACCGGGTGGAGGTCGGGCCCTTTAAAATCGGCCCCTGAGGGGGCCGGGGCGGTTTGGGCCCAGCATCTAACACTACCAGGGGGTTAAATTCGATGGTGGAAGAACGACCCGAAGCCGAAGAGCCGCGGATTGTCGGGCGGACCCGTCACGGGGAGCTCACGCTGGACCAGATCGCGGCCATCCAGCCCGGCCTGGGCCGGCTCATGCCCGAGGTCAGCAACCACTACTGGATAATGTTCTACGCCGCCCGCGGCGGCAACTGGGCCCTGGCCCGCTACTGCCTCGGTCAGGTCCGGGCCCTGTTTCGAATCGGGATGGTAACCCGGCCCCGGATGCGCCCGCATCTTGAGGCCTTTGACCGGGACTACCTGGGACCGATCGAGGCGGCCATCCGGGACCAGGACCTGGCCGCCTTTGAGGCGGCTTACCGGCGGGGCATCGAGGGGGCAAACGCCACCCACGCGGCCGTTGGCCACCCCGAGATCATCTGGCAGCTTCCGCCGGACCCGCCGAAGCACCTCTACCTTGGGCCCCTGCCGCCCCCGGCCAACCCCTGATGGGCAGCGTGCAGGCGGCCGAATTTGACAGGCCAGGGGCCGAAGTGTTAACAAAGAGACAGGATGAGCCGGACGGCGCTGCCGCAGACCCCCGCTGAGGCCAGGGCCCTGATCCGGAGCGGTGCCTGGACCGGCCCGACGTCCGGACTGGCCATGGGTTACGTCCAGGCGAACCTGGTCATCGTGCCTGAAGACTACGCGTTCGACTTTCTCCGGTTCTGCGTCCGCAACCCGAAGCCCTGTCCCCTGCTGGAAGTCACCGAGCCCGGCTCCCCGGAGCCGGTCAACGTGGCGCCGGGCGCCGACCTGCGGACTGACCTGCCCCGCTACCGGGTCTTCCGCCACGGCGAGGTTATCGACGAGCCGACGGACATCTCGGCCTACTGGCGGCCTGACCTGGTGGCCTTTCTGCTGGGCTGTAGCTTCACGTTCGAGGCGGCCCTCATCCGGGCCGGGGTGCCGGTCCGGCACATCGAGTGCGGGTGCACAGTCTCAATGTTCATCACCAACCGGGAGTGCAGGCCGGCGGGGGCCTTTGCCGGGCCGCTGGTGGTCTCGATGCGGCCGATTCCGGCGGGTGAGGTTGCCCGGGCGGTCCAGATCACGGCCCAGTACCCGCTGGCACACGGGGCCCCTGTCCACATCGGCGACCCGGTCAGTCTGGGGATCGCCGATATCGGTCGGCCCGATTTCGGCGACCCCGTGGAGGTGCGGCCAGGCGAAGTGCCCGTCTTCTGGGCCTGCGGGGTTACGCCCCAGCTTGCCCTGGCCCGGGCGAAGCCCGACCTGGCCATTACCCACTACCCCGCCCACATGTTCATTACCGACCTGCCGGACGAAGCGATCCGGGCCTTCTGAGGGGCCGGCCGCCCCTGGGTATGCTATAATCCCCTGTGGGAGGTGCGGCTGAAAGGTTCGCCCTTCGCCCATGAGTAAGAACGACGAGCTTCCGAGTAATCGGGCCTCGTCCCCGCCGCCTTTGAGGCTCCATCCGGTTTATCGGCCCCAGCCCGGCCGGGAGTCTACCCTTGTTAGACCGCCCCTTGCCCGTTAACCCTGACACGGTGCCCTTACTGTACGCGGTCGGCGTTCTTGCGCTGCTGCTGGTTGCTCTGCTGAGCGCCGCCGAAGCCAGCTTTATTTCGGCCAATCGGGTCCAGGTCCACAACCTGGCCAGGTCGGGCAACCGGGGCGCCCAGCTGGTCGAAAACCTGCTCGGCAACTACGACCGGCTGTTCGGAACCCTCCGGCTGGCCTCAACTTTTCTTACGATTCTGTTTGCCCTGACGGTCCTGCTTCTGGGCGTTTACTACTTCGGCTGGGACATCTACACCCTGGCCGGCCTGGCTGCGGCCGCGGCCGCCGGAATCGCCCTACTGGGCCAGATAACGCCGTGGCGGCTGGCGGCCGCCCACGCCGAGGCTGTGGCGCCCGTCCTGGCCTGGTTTGTCCGGGGACTTATGGTGGTGGCAGGCTGGCTGACCGAGCTCTTTATGCAGCTTCCCGAACTTCTCCTGCGCTGGGGCGGCAAACCCGTGGCCCGGCGGTCGCCGTTCCTGACCGAAGAAGAACTGCGGCTTCTGCTGGAGATCCGGGGCGAACAGGGGACCATCGAAACCACCGAGTGGCGGATGGTCGAGAAGGTCTTCGAGTTTGGGGACCGGCAGGCCTACGAGGTAATGATTCCCCGGACCGACATCGTCGGCGTGCCGAAGGGGATGACGGTGGCAGACTTTCTGCGGAAGGTCTATGCCCGGGCCCCCCACGCGGCCTATCCGGTTTACGAGGGCAACCTGGACAACATTGTCGGCATCCTCCACCTTAAGGACGTGGTTATGGGGCTTGCCCGGGAGACCATCGCCCCGCAGAGTCCCGTCGACAGCCTGATGCGGGAGCCGTATTTCGTTCCCGAGACGAAGAATATCAGCGAGCTCCTGGCTGAGATGCAGGAACGCAACCAGTCGGTGGCCGTTGTGGTGGACGAATTCGGCGGCACGGCCGGCCTTATCACGATAAACGAGCTTACGAGCGAGATTGTCGGCCGGCTGGGGGACGAGTTGCCTCAGGGTGAAGAGGGCGTCAAGCAGATCGACGAGCGCACCATCGAGGTCGACGGCACGATGCGCCTGGACGAGCTGCGCGACCTGGTGGACGTCGAATTCCCGGAGGGCGAGTACGACACGGTGGCGGGGTTTATTCTGGCCCGCCTTGGCCGAATCCCAAAGGTCGGGGATTGGGTTTCTTTCGACCACCTGAAGCTGGTTGTCTCCGAGATGGATGGGGTCAAGATCGAGCGGGTCCGGCTGGTTCGGGCCGACGGTGCCGGCGGCGTCGCCGAGCCCCAGCCGGGCTCGGCGACCGGACCCGCTGCTTGAGAACCGCCCCGGTCTGACCGGTGTTGCCACTTAATCCCCTCGACCTCATTTTCAGGTTCGTGGTCGTACTGGCCCTCGTCGCCCTGAATGGCTTTTTTGTCGCCGCGGAGTTCGCCCTTGTTGCCGTCCGCCGGAGCCGGGTCGAACAGCTCGAGGCCGAGGGCCACCCCCTGGCCCCGGCCGTCCGCTACGCCCTCGACCACCTGAACGCCTACCTGGCTGTGGCTCAGCTCGGCATAACGATGGCCTCCCTGGCCCTCGGGTGGGTCGGCGAACCGCTCCTGGCGGAGCTGTTGGCGCCCCTCTTCAGCTTCCTGGAGCCGGCGGTTCGGGTTATCAGCGCCCACGCCGTGGCCACGGCCGTTGCCTTCGGCCTGATCACCGCCCTGCACATCATCCTCGGCGAGCAGGCCCCGAAGCTCCTGGCCATTCAGCGCAGTGAGGCGGTGAGCCTCGTCGTAAGCATCCCGATGCGGGCCTTCTTCGTGGTCCTGCGTCCCTTCGTCCTGCTCCTGAGCGGGGCCAGCAGCCTGACGCTGCAGGCCCTCGGCCTGCGGCCGGTCTCGGGCGAACAGCTGGTCCACTCGGTCGAGGAGCTCAAGCTGCTGGTGGCGGCGAGCCGGGAGGCCGGGGTGCTCGAACCGGCCGAGGAGGAGATCGTGGAGCGCGCCCTGGTCATCGGCGAGCGGACCGTCTACGAGGTGATGGTTCCCCGGACCCTGATTGTGGCCGTGCCGGAGGACGCAACCATCTACGAAGCGGTGAAGCTCTGCCTGGATACCGGCCACAAACGTCTGCCCGTCTACCGTGAAAGCATCGACAATGTCGTTGGGGTCGTCCACCTGCAGGATATGGTCGCGGCCATCTGGCCGAGCATCGACCCGGCCGCGGCCGGTCGGCCTGTCAAGGAGTTGATGCGGGAGCCCCTCTTTGTCCCCGAAAACGCAACCATCGATTCGGTGCTGGCCCAGATGCGGCGTGGGAACAAACTGGCCATCGTCGTGGAGGAGCGGGGCGGCACGGCCGGACTGGTGACCCTGGCCGACCTGGTTGCGGCGGTGCTCGGCGAGCTGAGCCCGGAGGCCCACATTAAGGCCCAGCCAGACGGCACGGCCCTCATCGACGGGCTGACCTCCATCGACGAGGTGAATGAATACCTGGGCACTGCTATTGAGGACCCCGAGTACGACACGATCGGCGGCTTCGTAACCGGCCGGCTGGGCCGGATCCCCAGGGTTGGGGATTCGGTCGAGGTCGACGGCTTTCGCTTTACGGTCGAGACGATGGTCGGTCTCCGGGTTGGGACCCTGCGGGCCGAGCCTATCCACCGGCCGACAGCCGCCGGATCCGGTGCCCCCGGTTGAGGCTCACGCTTCGGGGCCCTTGTGGAAAAGGCTGGTGAGAACTGCCCGCCTGGGGAGGCCCCTGGAAAGATAGAAAGCTGTCGGGCCGCTTTGTCGGCCGGTAGAGGTGAACGGATATGGAAGTAACACTGCTTGCGTACACGCCGGCACCCCTGAAGGTGATCTACACTGCCGCCCGGACCTGCTATTCGGCCCGGTCGCCGGCCGAGATCTGGGCGGATGAGGTCCCGGAAGAAAAGATGGAGGACCTGGTCAACCGGCTCATCCAGCAGGGCCACCACTCGGTCCTCGAACACGTCTCGTTTACCCTGGGGATTGCCGGGATTTCCCGGTCATGCCTGGCCCAGCTTACCCGCCACCGAGTTGGGATTGCCTTCTCGGTGCAGTCCCAGCGGTACGTGCGGCTCGACCGGCCCACGTTTGTTACGCCCCCGAGCCTGGGGCTGGATGGGGAGCAGCGGGCCCGGTTTGAGGCGGCGATGGCCGAAGCCTGGCAGGTTTATAACGAGCTGATATCGGCCGGGGTCGCGCCGGAGGACGCCCGCTTCGTCCTGCCGAATGCCGCCACCTGCAACCTGGTCCTAACCGTAAACATCCGGGAGCTGATCCATATTTGCGAGTTGCGTCTGTGCCCCCGGGCGCAGTGGGAGATTCACCAGCTTTTTCTCAAAGTAACGGCCGAGGTGGTCAAAGTCGCCCCGTTTCTCAAGCGGCACCTCGTGCCCAAGTGCCTCCGAATGGGCTACTGCGATGAGCCCGAAAGCTGCGGCATAATGCCCCACTGGCGGGAGCTTCAAGCCCAGGGACGGCTGCCGAATCCGGTCAGCCGGCTCCAGGATAACGGTTAGGCGCCGGGTCGTTCCCCCCAAGACCGAAACTTTTGCACCCCTGCGGTGTTAATACAGGCGGGTAAATTACACTGGGGGCAAGGACCCAGATGGATGCTACGCCGGCGACCAAAAAATTTTCCTTTGAACCCTTTGCCGAAACGCCCGAGTACCTGGCCGTCAATCGGGCGGCCCTCGGCAACCTGGGCCGCCACATCGTCGGGACGGTTCGGCGGATGCTGGACCTGGCGACCGGGGTCGGGACGATGGTCCAGCTCGGCCGGGAGCAGATACCGGCCCTGCGGGAGGCGATGGTGGTGTGTATCGACGCTTCCCGGGAGGCGATCATCGCCGGCCGGCGGCGGCTGAGTGGCGAACCGGACCTGCACTGGCTCCAGGCCTTTGCCCAGCATCTGCCCCTGAAGGGACCGTTCGACCTGACCACTTTCGGCAATGGAATCCACAATCTGAGCCACGAGGACAAGCTTGCGGCCCTGAAAGATGTCTTCCGGGTGACCGCCCCGGGCGGCCTGCTTTTCTTTAACAGCGCCTTCTACGAGGGCACCGTCGTCGAGGGAACCGAAGGTTTTTACCGGGCGAAGATCCTGCGGGCCGTGGCCGAGCTAAAGCAGATGGGTGTGCCCCGGTCGAAGGAGGGGCGGGCGGAGGCCCGCAACTGGCTTAAACCTGAGGAGTATGCCGACCTGGTCCGGGAGGCGGGGTTTGAGATCGTCTACCTGGGTCAGCGGGAAGTCCGGGTTTACCGGGAAGGCTGGCGGCTTATTTGCGAGTATGCCGACTATGCGGCCGGGGCCCTGCACGGATACCCGGTCGACATCGCGGCGAAGGTGCTGAGCCGGGCCGTAGTCGGGGTGCTGGAAGAGATGGGCTTTGTCGATGAGCAGGGCCAGCGCTACATACCCCGGCGGTGGCTCGAAGTGATCGCCCGCAAGCCGGCCGGCTGAGCCCCGCCTGCCCTGACAGCCCGAAACGGCGCCGGCTGAAACCGCCGGCGCCGGTGTTTTCGGACCAGCGGCTGAGCCAGCCCGGAAAACCGTCGTGGGAAAATGCAGGCCGGCGGTCCCATGCCGGTTTGTGCCGGTCATCCCGGAAAGCTTAATATACTCGCGGGAGGTGGAATCAGATGGGCGGATCCCTCGTGCTCGGTGAAATCCGGGGCATCCGGATTCAGATTCACTACACCTGGCTTATCGTCTTTGTCCTGGTCGCCTGGTCTTTGGCCGCGGGCGTCTTTCCCACACTGGCTCCCGGCCTTTCAACCGCTGGGTACGTTCTCCTCGGGGCGGCCGGCACCCTTCTGCTTTTCGGGTCAGTGCTCGCCCACGAGCTCAGCCACAGCCTGGTGGCCCAGCAGCTCGGTTACCGGGTCCGCAGCATCACCCTGTTTATTTTCGGGGGCGTCGCCGCGATGGAGTCTGAGGCCCGCCGGGCTGCCGATGAGCTCTTCATAACCGCCGCAGGCCCGGTTATGAGCTTGCTTCTGGCCGGTCTCTTCTTCCTTGCAAGTCTGGGCGCACCCGAGCGGACCACCGGCGCCCTCCTCGGCTACTCCGCCTACGCCAACCTGGCCCTGGCCGTCTTCAACCTGCTCCCCGGATTCCCCCTGGACGGCGGGCGGATCTTACGGGCGGCCCTCTGGCTGGCCTGGCACGATTTCTACCGGGCCACCGACGTGGCCACCCTCGTCGGACAGGGGATCGGCTGGCTTCTGGTGGCCGGTGGGTTCTTCCTGGCCCTCGGCGGCGACATCCTCGGCGGGATCTGGCTTGCCTTTATCGGGTGGTTTCTCAACAATGCCGCCGAGTCGGCCCGTTATCAGGCCAATTACACCCGGGTCTTCCGGGGAATCCGGGTCCGGGACGTGATGGATTCGTACCCGCGGACGGTCCCACCGTCGATGACTATCCGCGACCTGGTTCGCGACCACATCCTCCGGGAGGGAATCCGGGCCTTTCCGGTCGTTGAGGACGGCCAGCTGGTCGGCATCATCACCATAACCGACATCCGCCACCTGCCCGAAGAGGAGTGGGACACCCGCCCGGTCGGGACGGTGATGACCCGGATGCCCCTCCGGACCGTCGGCCCCGATGCCGACCTGACGGCCGCCGTCGAGGTGATGGCCGCCACCGGTCTGAACCAGCTGCCGGTGGTCGTCGACGGCCGCCTGGTGGGTATGGTCAGCCGGGCCACGGTCTTCAGGATTCTGCAGGTGCGCCGGGAGCTGGGCGCCCGGGAACCGGTGGTCAGTTACGAAGACAACGGATGAAGCTACCCGCGGAAGCGCTGGCTCTGCTTCACGAAGGGCGGGTTGCTCACCTGGCCACCGTCGGCCCGGACTGCCGGCCCCACGTTGTCGCCATCTGCTACGTGTTTGACGGGGAGAACTTCTATTCCGTCATCGACCCGAAGCCGAAGCGGGTCCCCCCCGAGCGGCTCAGGCGGGTCCGGAATATCCGGGCGAACCCCCACGTCTGCCTGATAGTCGACCGCTACGACGAAGACTGGACGAAGTTAAAATACGTCCAGGTCCACGGCCGGGCCGAAGTTTTACGTGGGGGCGACGAACAGCGGCGGGCGGTGGGGCTGCTGCGGGAGAAATATCCCCAGTACCGGCAGATGCCCATCGATTCGGCCCCGGTCATCAAGGTTATCCCCGAACGGTTCGTCGTCTGGTCAGCCGACGGCAGGAGATAATGTAACTCATCAGGTTCCCTGGGCTGCCAAATCCGTCTGGGCGGCCTCCCGGGGTCAGGCCGCCGGGTCGTCGCCCCCGGCGGGGTCAGACACCCGGTGAGCCGGCCGGCCGAGGCGGCTGTCCCGCCAGTCGGCATACAGCGACAGGACCGCCGAGCCCAGGATCACTCCCAGGACGACGGCCAGCGAAAGGCCGGTGGGGATGTGGAAGAATTCGGCCGCCAGCATCTTGAGGCCGATGTAGACCAGCACCACCGCCAGGCCGAAGTCAAGGTAACGGAGCTCCCGCAGGAGGTCGACCACCAGGAAGTAGAGGGCCCGCATTCCGAGAACGGCCAGAATGTTCGACGTGTAGGCGATAAACGCATCCGTGGTCACGGCGAGGACCGCCGGTACCGAATCGATGGCAAAGACGACGTCGGTGCTCTCGACGAGAAGAAGGGCCAGGAAGGCCGGGGTGGCATACCAGCGGCCGTTAACTTTCACGAAAAAGGCGTGGGCTTCGTTGTCGACCTTGACTGGTATAAAACGGCGGGCAAGCCGGAGGATGGTACTCGTCTCCGGATCCGGCGGCCCGCCCCGGTGGAGAGCAAGGCGAATGCCGGTGTAAATCAAGAAAGCGCCGAAAACATAGACCGTCCAGTGGAAATGGTGGATCAGCTCAATGCCGAACAGGATGAATACTGCCCGGAGGATAATTGCGACTAGGATGCCGAGGAACAGGACCGTGTGCTGGACGAGCGGGGCCAGCTGGAAGTAGTTAAATATCACCGCAAAGACGAAGACGTTGTCGAAGCTTAACGCCCGCTCGATGATATATGCCGTCAGGAACGCAACCGCATCCTCAGAGCCCCGCCAGACCAGCACCAGCCCGTTGAAGGCCAGGGCGACCGCGGTCCAGACCACACTCCAGACTGCCGCGGTCTTGAGGCTTATCCGGCCCCCACGTCCGACCAGCGCCAGGTCGATAACCAGCATGCCCAGGATCAGCACGTGGAACAGAACCCAGGCCCAGACTGAAAAGTCCATTTGCTTTCACCTCCCGTAAAAATCAAAGACCCTGGTCTGCTGACGCTTGCACGCGATCAGCAGACCAGGGTCTCGCTTGCCCTTCGCGGGCCGGCGGGACCGGGGCCAAAACGAAGCCCGTGCTGACGGTCCAGCCTGCGGGCGGTTTCCCGCCCGTCTGCTACTCCCCCTGGGCTGACGTCTCGCCGCTTTTAAGCTTAACCGCCGGGCTGTCCCCCGTCAAGACCTGGCTGGCCCGCTCCCCGGCGACTCCAGGAAATTCACCGGGCCAGTATTAGAGCAGGCCGCTGAAGCCCAGCAGAACCCGGGCGGTGTGCTTCGTGCCCAGGATAAAGTCCTCGAGCCGGATGTGCTCGTTCGGGGCGTGGGCCCGGTTGCCCGGGTAGCCGACGCCCGCCACCCCCACCGGAACCCGCAGGTACTTTACGAAAGGATACATCGGACCGGAACCGCCGATAAGGGGGTGAACAGCGGGTTCCTTGCCGTAGACCTCCCGGGCGGCCTCGACGGTGAGCTGGACGAAGGGGTCGTCGGGGTCGACCCGGGCCGGGTGCTCGGCCGAAAGCAGGCTAACTTCGACGTCGTCAAAGCCGTGGGCCGTAAGGTGGGCCTTGAGCTTTTCGAAGATGTCAAACGGGTCCTGCTCGGGCACCAGCCTGAAGTCGACCTTGGCCATGGCCTCGGCCGGCAGGACCGTCTTGGTTCCCGGGCCCTGATAGCCCGAGCTTAAACCGCAAATTGTGCAGGTCGGCTCGAAGACGGCCGCCCGCCGCAGTTCAACCCCGCTTAAGCCCCGGACAAAGCCCTTTAGGCCGTAAGTCTGCTTGATCTGCTCGGACTCGTCCGGAAGCCTGGCTAAAAGCTCGAGGTCCCGCTGGGTTGGGGGCTTTGCGGCGTCGTAAAAGCCGGCGATTTTAATCCGCTCGTCCGGGTCCTTGAGGGTTGAGAGGGCCCAGACCAGCCGCCAGGCGGCATTGGGGAAAATCGACCCGCCCAGGCCCGAGTGGGCATCCACCCGGGCCGTCCGAACCTTAAGCTCAACGTAGCAAATACCGCGCATGCCCAGGTAAATTTCAGGCCGGCCCTCGAAGTTGACGCCGCCGAACTCCCAGATGCAGGCATCCCCGGCCAGGGTTTGGGCGTTGGCCTTAACAAAATCTTCAAGGTTTGGCGAGCCGATTTCTTCTTCGCCCTCGATGACGAACTTGATGTTGCAGGGGAGCTCACCGTAGGCGGCTAAGACGGCATCAAGGGCGAAGAGCCGGCAGATGATGTGGCCCTTGTCGTCGGCGGCGCCCCGGGCGAAGAACTTGCCGTCCCGGACCTGGGGCTCGAAGGGCGGGCTTTCCCAGAGCTCTAAAGGCTCTGGGGGCTGGACGTCGTAGTGGTTGTAGAAGATGAGGGTTTTGTTGGTCCGGCCCCGGGCGGACCCGAAGACAACGGGATAGCCCCTGGTGGGCATAAGCTCGGCCTTGATGCCCCGGCGCTCAAGAAGGTCTTTGACCAGGCCGGCGCATTCGGCCATGCCGAGGCCCTGGGCGGCTACCGAGGGCTGACGGCAAAGCTCGGTAAGCTCGGCAATTGCCCGCTCAACGTTGGCCTCGATGTACGCCGATACTTTCGACCAGAGCTCGCTCATCAGATGCCTCCTTTCAGGCCCGGCGGAAGTCCCGGATGGACCTTGCCGGGGTGCCGTCTTTAAGCGTTATCGGCCGGATGACGGCCCGGGTTGTGCCCCCAAAAGTTGGGACCCACGACGAGTGCTTGCCGGCGCCGCCCACCACGATTATCCAGATGCTTTCGGGCCCGTCCACCACCGGCACCAGGTAGTCATCGCCGACCACAAGCCCGCGCCGGGCCGCCTCCTCCCGGTAAACGGCCGCATTCTCGGCCGAAAATTTCGACAGGGGGTTGCGGGCGTGTTCATAGATATACTCCCGAATCGAGGCCTTGGTAAAGCCGTCCCGGGCCAGCGTCTCGGCATGCTCGGGCCCGAAGGCGATTAAAATCTCGCCGCCCCGATAATAATTGTTGGTTCCGATGGCGCTTATCGCCCCGGCGCAGGTCTTCAAAATCCCCAGGCCGGAGGTGCTGCCGTGGTCGTTGATGTTGTGGGGGGCCTCGCCCCCGATGACCATCACCGTGCTCACCCACGGCTCAAAGCCCTTCTCCACGTGCAGAGGCTCCCAGGGGTTGGCCTCCTCATTTTCGGCCACACAGTAGGTGTACTTGCTGGGCTGGCCCTGGGTCGAGCGGTCCAGCCGGCCGGGAATCCCCCCGCCGATGTTCATCAGGATGAGCCGGAGCGCCCGGCCGATGGTGGCATTGGCCCGCCAGCCCTGGCCGAAGGCGTTGTAGCCGGAGTTTACGTCCAGCTCCCGGGCGATGGGGCCGTTTAAGACCAGAAGGGGTGCCACCGGGTGGGTTGTGGCCTGAATGGCATACAGGTTGAAGGCCGGGTCGGCCATGGCCTCGACGGCGGCGATGACGACGGGCAGGTATTCGGGCAGACAGCCGGCCATGACGGCGTTGATGGCGATTTTCTCGACGGTGGCCTCGCCCCAGCGGGGCGGGATGACCCCGACGACCTCCTGGGGGTCCCGGTCGGTGTAGTCCAGGAAGCGGCGGACCCGGTCCTCGGTTGGTGGGATGATGGGCAGGCCGTCGCCCCAGCCCCGGACCTGAAAGAGCCGGTAGACGGCCTCGAGGGAGTCTTCGACCTCGACCCGTTCGGAAGTGAGCACGTATTCGGCCACGGCTTCGGCTCCTTTCGGCTAATCTTTTACGGCTGAGCGGAAATAGGCCGCAATCTCTTCGCCGGTGGCGAACCAGACGCCGGGAAACTCCCTAATATACTGGATCAGCCGCCCGAGCATGTCCAGCCGGGCCGGACGCTGGAGCTGGGGGTGGAGGGTGAGGACAAAGAGGCCGCCCCGCCGGTAGTAGGCCGCAAACTCCTGCCGCCAGGTGTCGAAGATGGCCCCGGTCGGAGCCATCGGCCTTTGCTGACCGGGCAGGAAGAGAAAAAATGGGGCGTCGTCCAGTTCCCAGTGGACCGGAAGCTCGACCAGCGATGGGGTGCCGTCGGGCCGGCGGTGGTAGTAGGGATAGATGCTGTCCATCATGTTAGACGAGTAGACAAACCCGTGCTTTTCAAGAAGCTCCAGGGTGCTCGGGCTGAACTCCCAGGCCGGCGACCGGAACCCGGCCGGGGGACGTCCGGTGGCGTCCCGGATGACGGCCACGCTCCGGCCCAGGATGGCGTCCTCTTCATCCCGACTGAGGGTGTCGGGCCGCTCGTGGAGGTAGCCGTGGGCACCCACCTCGTGGCCGGCCCGGACGATGAGGCGGACCGCCTCCGGGTGGTGTTCGATGACCCACCCGGGGATGAAAAACGTCGCCTTGAGGCCGAAGCGGCCCAGGAGGTCGATTATCTCCGGGACGGCGCTTTTCGGGCCGTACCGGGCCATGGAGAGCAGGCCCGGTTTTGCGGCGCTGGCCGGGTCCCGGTAAAGCATCAGGGTTTCGGCGTCCAGGTCGAAGCTGAGCATAACCGCGCAGCGGGCGTTGCCGGGCCACTGAACCGGTGGCATGGGCCCCCTCCCTCCGGATATATTGAAATAAGTTGGCGCCGCGGCGTTTCCGCCGGACCCGTCGGATTATACTCGGCCTGGGGGCGATCCTGGTCGGCCTCGGTGGCCTGGCCTATCTCTGGTATGTCCGGGGAGTCGGGCCGGGGCCGACGGTGCCCTCGCCCCCGCCGGCGAGTCCGGCCGGGGAATGGACGATCCGGGCGCCGATGCCGACGCCCCGGACCGAAGTGGCGGCCGCGGCCTTAGACGGCAAAATCTACGTTGTCGGCGGGTTCGACGGCCTGGGGATGACGGTGAACACCGTTGAGGTTTACGACCCGGCCGCCGACCGCTGGACGTCCGGTCCGCCCCTGCCCAAACCCGTCCACCACACCCACGCGGTTGCGGTCGGGGACCGGCTTTACGTCCTCGGCGGCCTGACCGGGGCCGCCATGACCCCGGTGGCCGACGTCTTCTGGTTAAGGCCGGCCGAGGGCGTCTGGCGGACGGCCCGGCCGATGCCGACGCCGCGCGGGGCCGGAGCGGCGGTGGTCTACCGGGACCAGATTTACCTTTTCGGGGGGCTCGGGCCGGGCGGCCAGAGCGTGGCCGAGGCGGCCCGCTACGACCCGGCCGCCGACCGCTGGGAGGCCCTGCCGCCGATGCCCACACCCAGGGACCACCTGGCCGCCGGGGTCATCGGCGACCGCATTTATGTTGTCGCCGGGCGCAACCCGGAAAATCTGCGGGTTGTGGAGGCCTTCAGCCCGGCGGCCGGCCGCTGGGAGCCGGCCCCGCCCATCCCCACGCCCAGGGGCGGGATTGCCGCCGCGGTGGTTTTCAACCGGCTCTACGTTTTCGGGGGCGAGTCGCCGGCGGGCACCTTCAACCACAACGAGGAGTTCGACCCGGCCGCCGGCATCTGGACAACCCGGGCGCCGATGCCCACCGCCCGCCACGGCCTCGGGGCGGTCGCCCTCGGGGACGTAATTTACGTGGTCGGGGGCGGGCCCAGGCCCGGCCTGTCGGTGAGCGGCGCTAACGAAGTCTACCGGCCGCCCCGGCCCTAAAGCCAGAGGCCGACCACCTCGACGGCCCGCCGGATATCCGACTCGGACGGCCGGTCGCTGGGCGGCGACGCCAGGAGCCGGATCCGCTCCTCGGTGGGAAGGGCGCCGGGCAGGCCGATCCCCTTCACCGTCCGGCCGAAGACGACAATCAGGGTGCCGATAAGAAGGGGCACCAGCTCCCTGACCTCCTCATCGAGCTGACCCGAGAAGGGCAGTTCCGCCAGGCTGTGGAGGGCCCGGTGGACGTCTTCTTTCAGCAGATGGGGTCTGAGTTCGGCCAGGGCCCGGCTCAGGCCGGGCAGGAGGGCCACGTCAACGGCCTGAACGACCGTCCGGCCGTTAGCCAGGGCCCGGCGCTGGGCGTCTTCCAGGAGGGCGACCGTCTTATGCTGGGCGGCCTCAATGAGCCGTTCGACGACCCCGGCCTCATCGAAGCGCAGGCCGGTGGTTCGCAGAAGCAGGTCCTGAATTACGGCGCGGGTGGCAGCGTCAACCATCGGCTCCTTCCTTTTCGTCGGCGGGGTTGGGGTGGCCGTTTACGGCCAGCAAGACCTGGCTAATAAACTGGGCTTCGGGAACGGCTCCCTCAAACTGAACTCGTTCGTTAATAACCACCTTGGGCACGCCCCGCACCCGGTAACGCTGGACCAGGTCCGGAAACTCGTTCACCTGGATGACGTCGGCCGTCACCCGGGCTGACTCAATGGCGAACTGGTGGGCCAGCCTGGCCGCCATCGGACACCAGGGTCAGGTCGGGGTCACCAGGACCCGGATCAGTACCGGGGCCGGGAGGCCGGCCAGCTGTCGGCGGGTCTCACCGGCCAGGGCCGTTTCACCCCGGCTGACGTCGACCAGGTCCTCCACCAGGGTTGCGAACTCGTAGCCGGCCGGCAGACCGAAGAACCGGACCCGGCCAGCGTTCTTGCCCTCGAGGATGACGGCGGGCACGTCGAAGATTTCGGCCTGACGGGCCAGCTCCGGCTCGGCGAAGACGTCGTGGACCTCCAGGCGGATATTTTCCGAGAGGCCGGCCAGCTCCTCGAGGATGAGCCGGGCGTCCCGGCAGGTCGGGCAGTCCCGGATGCCGGGGAGGACCAGCTTCGACTCCCGGGTGAAAAGCTTTACGGTCACCGGGTCGGTCAGGCGCTCGGCGAAGAGACGCCGCAGGTAGTCGGCATCCCGTTCGGAAAGAAAGCCCATTTTTGCGGCCCCGTTATGCGGTTCGTCTCCACGGAATTCTACCACAGGCCGGCCGGCGGGCCCCCTGCGCCGCCCTGGGCCGAGGCCGTATAATCAAGGCCGAAAATGAAGCTCAGCACCGGCGTTGACGCCGTCGAAATCAGCCGAATTGCGGCGGCCCTGGAGCGGTTCGGCGCCCGGTTCGAACGGCGGGTCTACACCCCCAGGGAGCTGGCCTTCTGCCGGGGCCGGGTGGCGGAGCTGGCGGCGCGGTTTGCGGCCAAGGAGGCCGTCAGCAAGGCCCTGGGAACGGGCATCCGGGGCGTGGCCTGGCGGGAGATTGAGATTCTCCCGAACCGCCGGGGGAAGCCCCAGGTCTATCTTTACGGGCGGGCCCTGGCCCGGGCCGCCGACCTGGGCCTCACCCACTTCGAGATAAGCCTGACCCACACCGATGAGCTGGCCATCGCCTTTGTGGTCGCCTTTGGGGACGGCTAGCGTCCCGGTCGTCTCAACGGCCGGGATGCGCCGGCTGGAGGAGGCCTCGGCCGGGGCCGGGGTCTCCACCGACCTGCTGATGGAGAACGCCGGGCGGGAGGTTGCCGGCCGGGTCCGGGATTTCTACCTGGGGGATGTTTCCGGCCGGGAGATTCTCGTTCTGGTCGGGCCCGGCAACAACGGCGGGGATGCGCTGGTGGCCGCCCGGCACCTCTTCGACTGGGGCGCCCGGGTCCGGGTCATCACCTGGAACCGCCAGCGGCCTGACGACCCGAAACTGCGGCTCTGCCGGGACCGGGGAATACCCATTCTGGCCCGGCTGGAGGGCGAGGCCCTGGGGGAGGCCGCCGGGTGGCTGGCTCAGGCCGACCTGATCCTGGACGGCCTGCTGGGAACCGGCCGTTCCCGGCCGATTACGGGCACCCTGCAGGCCCTGCTCCGGGCCGTCCGGGACCTGCCCCGCCCCGCCCGGCCCCGCCCCTGGGTGTGGGAGCGGCCGGCTGGCTCCCTCACCGGCCGGCCCATCTTTGCCGCCCGCCGGCCGGCCCTGGCGGCCCTGGATTTACCCACCGGCCTGGATGCCGATACCGGCATCCCCGACCCGTCGGCCTTCCCGGCCGACTTCACGGTAACCCTCGGTTTCCCCAAGCTCGGGCTTTTTAACCCCCAGGCCGCCGACGTGGTGGGCGAACTGCTCCTGGCCGACATCGGCATTCCCCCGACCGCCCGCCCGGCCGAACCGGTCTCAGTCCTCACCCCGGCGGCGGTGGCCGAACTGCTTCCCGCCCGGTCGGATTCCGGGCACAAGGGGACCTTCGGGCGGGTGCTGATGGTGGTGGGCTCCCGGCAGTACGTAGGGGCGGCCCGGCTGGCGGCGGCCGCGGCCTACCGGGTCGGGGCCGGCCTGGTGACCCTGGCCGTTCCGGCCGAGATCCGGGCGGCCATTGCCGCCGGCCTGCCCGAGGCGGTCTACCTGCCCTACGACCCGGCCGACCCGGCGACCCCGGAAGCCGTTGCGGCGGCAGTTGCCGGGGCCGATGCGGTCCTGGTCGGGTGCGGCCTGGGGCAGGAGCCCTATGCCGGGGAGCTGGTCGCGGCGGTGATTCGCCGGGCCCGGTCCGGCAGGCTTGTTGTCGATGCCGACGGCCTGAACTGGCTGGCCCGCCGGCCCGAACTCATCGGTGAACTGCCGCCGGGGGCCGTGCTCACCCCCCACCCGGGGGAGTTCGCCCGGCTTCTGGGCGGCCCGGTCCCGGCCGACCAGCCCGGCCGGCTGAGGGCGGTCCTGGAGTTTGCGGCCCGAATCCGGGGAACGGTGGTGCTCAAGGGGGCCTTCACCCTCATCGGCTCGGCCGACGGTTCGGCGGCCGTAAGCCCCTTTGCCAGCGCCGCCCTGGCCTCGGCCGGAACCGGCGACGTGCTGGCCGGCCTCATTGCCGGGCTGACGGCCCAGGGCCTCGAGGGCGGGGCGGCGGCCCGGGCGGGGGTCTGGCTCCACGCCGCGGCCGCCGAGGAGTTCCGGGTCCGGCGCGGCCGGGCCGGCCTGCTCGCCTCCGACCTGCTGGAAGGGATACCGGGTCTGCTCGGCCGGCTCCGGCTGGAGGTGCCCGGATTCTGCTAACATAACAGCGGAGGTTTTACGGTCGACATGGCCCACCGTGTTGTTGTAACGGGCATCGGAATAATCAGCCCCCTCGGGCTGGATACCGAGAGCACCTGGCAGGCGATCCTGCGGGGCGAAAGCGGCGTCGACTATATTACCGCCTTCGACCCCTCGCCCTTTGAAACGAAGTTCGCCGCCGAGGTCAGGGGCTTCGACCCCTTAAACTACATGGACCGCAAGGACGCCCGCCGGACCGACCGCTTCACCCAGTTCGCCATTGCCGCCGCCCGGGAAAGCCTTAAAAACGCCGATTTAGACCTGGCCAAGACCGACCCGAATCAGGTGGGCATCATCATCGGGAGCGGCATCGGCGGCATCATCACCCTCTCGGAGCAGTTTAAAGTCCTTTTCGAGCGGGGGCCGGACCGGGTAAGCCCCTTCCTCGTGCCGATGATGATCGTCGACATGGCCGGGGGGTATCTCTCGATTCTGCTGGGGGCCAGGGGGCCGAACTTCTGCACCGTCTCGGCCTGCGCCTCGGGCGGGGATGCCATCGGCAACGCCTACGAGATCCTGCGCCGGGGGGACGCCCAGGTGATGCTGGCCGGTGGGGCCGAGGCCCCGGTCTGCCCCATCGCCCTGGCCGCCTTCAACGCCGCCCGGGCGATGTCCACCCGCAACGACGACCCGAAGCGGGCGTCCCGGCCCTTCGACCGGGACCGGGACGGCTTCGTGCTGGGGGAGGGGGCGGCGGTGCTGGTTCTGGAGACCCTCGAGCACGCCCGGGGCCGGGGCGCGCCGATCCTGGCCGAAATCGTCGGCTACGGCCTGACGGCCGACGCCTATCACATCACCCAGCCGGCCGAGGACGGCGAGGGCGGGGCCCGGGCCATGGCCATGGCCCTGCGCAAGGCCGGCCTGGCCCCCACCGAGGTCGATTATATAAACGCCCACGGCACCTCGACGCCCCTCAACGACCGGACGGAGACCCAGGCCATCAAGGCCGTTTTCGGGGAGCACGCCTACCGGCTGGCCGTAAGCTCCACCAAGTCCATGACCGGCCACCTGCTGGGGGCGGCCGGGGCCATCGAGGCGGCCTTCTGCGTGCTGGCCATCCGGGACCAGATCCTGCCGCCGACCATCAACTTGGAGAATCCCGACCCCGAGTGCGACCTGGACTACGTGCCGAACAGGGCCCGGCCGGCCCGGGTGCGGGTGGCCATGTCCAACGCCTTCGGGTTCGGCGGCCACAACTCCTGCCTGGTCATCCGGGCCTTCGACGGGACGGCCTGAGCTGACAGGTCCCGGCGCCTCAGCCCCAAGCCCTCCGGGTCCTGCCGGAGTCTTTAAGCTTTTCGCTCGCTCCCCGGCCCCCTCTCCCGCCCGGCGGGAGAGGGGAAGTCAGGGGGGCTGACGGGCCACTGCAGTGCCGCCCGCCCTGTTCGCCCTTCTCTGAGGTGAGACCCGCCCGGGCTCGTCAGCACCACCCACGGCTTCGCCTATTTCGCAGGCGGTGGCGGGAGCTTTGAATGAGAGACCTGACCCCCGGCCGCGAACTCCGAAAACTGGAAAGCCCTGGGGCCGGGACGCGCCCCTTGACGGCCGGGCCTCCTGACCGGTATTATTCGATATGTCGAGATATATCGTAAAAATGGATGGGACGGACGGCGGTGTTCTGGCACGGCATCCCGGGTGAGGCCGGCGAGCGCCTCTTCGAGCGCGGCGGCCTGAAGTACCTTATCCTTGACCTGCTCGCCGAGCGGCCCCGCCACGGCTACGACATCATCCGCGACCTCGGCGACCGCTTCGGCGGCTTCTACCTGCCCAGTCCCGGCGCCGTCTACCCGGTTCTGCAGGCCCTCCAGGCCGCCGGCTTTATCGCCCTCCGGCGGGAGAACGGCCGCAAGGTCTACGCCCTGACCGAGGCCGGCCGCACGTTCCTGGAAGAGCACCGGGATGAGGTCGGGGCCGTACGGGAGCGGGTCCAGGCCCTCTGCGCCGCCGTCACCGGCCCGGAGCTTCTGCCCGCCCTCCGCCGGCTCCGGGACATTGCCCGCTACCTGGTCTGGCAGAACTTCAAGAAGAATCTCGGGCCGGAAAAACTGCCGGAGGTCGAGGCCGTCCTGGCCGAGGCCGACCGGCAGATCCGGTCCATTGTTGAGGGGGACCGTTTATGAGGTCAACGCCTGCCCTGGAAACTGCCGTTGCGCCCCCAAAGCTTACCAGGTCCCAGTTTATCGGGACCCTGGCCGGCCTGGTGCTGGCCATGCTCCTGGCCGCCCTGGACCAGACGGTGGTCGGAACGGCCATGCCCCGCATCGTGGCCGAGCTCGGGGGCTTCGCCCAGTACACCTGGACCGTCACCATCTATCTCATCGCCTCGACCCTGACCGGCCCGGTGGTCGGGCGGCTTTCGGACACCTTCGGGCGCAAGCGGTTCTACCTGGCCGGGATCGGCATTTTCCTGGTCGCCTCATGGCTGTGCGGGGCGGCCTGGGATATGACGTCTCTTATCATTTTCCGGGGAATCCAGGGCCTCGGGGCCGGGGTGATGCAGATGGTGGCATTTACCGTCATCGCCGACCTCTTCCCCCCGGCCCGCCGGGGCCAGGCCCAGGGCATCTTCGCCTCCGTCTTCGGCATCTCCTCCATCCTCGGCCCGACGGTCGGCGGCTACATCACCGACCACCTCTCCTGGCGGTGGGTCTTCTACGTTAACCTGCCCCTCGGCCTGCTCGCCTTCGCCGTCCTGCTCCTGGCCTTTCCGGATATCCGGGTTGCCCGCCCCGTCGGCCGCCAGGTTGACTACGCCGGGGCCCTGCTCTTCACCGCCGCCGTTGTGCCCTTTATGCTGGCGGTCTCCTGGGGCGGAACCACCTACCCCTGGACGTCGCCCCAGATTCTCGGCCTGTTCGGCCTGAGCCTGGCCTTCGGGGCCGCCTTCGTCTGGGTTGAGGGCCGGGTGCCGGAGCCGCTGGTGCCCCTGGGCTTTTTCCGGAACCGGATCGCCCTGGTGGGCCTGGTCGCGGCCTTCTTTACGTCCCTGGCGATGTTTGCCAGCATCCTGTTTATACCCCTCTTTATTCAGGGGGTTATTGGGGCGTCGGCCACCACCAGCGGCAACATCCTGACACCGATGATGCTTTCGTTCATCGTCGGGTCGACGACTGCCGGCCAGATTATCTACCGCACCGGCCGCTACAAGGCGGTGGCCGTCGGCGCCCTGGCCATCCTGACCGCCGGCATGGTCTTACTTTCAACCGTTGACGCCGGCACCAGCTACCTGGGCATCCTGCCGTACATGCTCATCGTCGGCGTCGGCCTCGGGGCTACCATGCCGACCTTTACCATTGCCATTCAGAACGCGGTGCCCTACGCCCAGCTGGGGATGGCCACCGGGCTCATGTCCTTCTTCCGGTCCACCGGCGGGGCCATCGGGGCGGCGGTGATGGGAAGCCTGGTCGCCAACCGGTTCAGCGCGGCCTTCTCGGAGAACCTGAAGGCGGCCCTCGGACCGGACCGGCTTAAGGCTATCCCGCCCCAACTGCTTGATGCCCTTTCTAACCCGTCAAATCTGATGGCCCGGGGCATGGAGGGAGCCGGGACGGCGGCGTCGCCGGACCAGCTCCTCGGCCGGCTCGGCCCCGAGACCGCGGCCCTGGCCCAGGGCATCCTCGAGGCCTTGAGGCTCTCGCTGGCCGATGCCATCCGGCTGGCATTCCGGGTGGACGCGGTCCTGGTCCTGGCCGTGCTCGTTATCGTCGCCCTCTTCCTGCAGGAGGTGCCCCTGCGGGCCTCGCATACCGAGCCGGCCCACGGCGAGCCGGTGCCGGCCGCTGACCCCGTCGAGCCCTAGCCCAGGCCGTGGGCCAGCAGGCCGGCGATCCCACTCACGGCGATGAGGATGGTCGGGTCGACCCGGGTGAAAAGGAGCAGGCCGGCGCTGATGACAAAAACCGCCGCCGCCACCGGGGCGACCAGGGTCATCGGGGCGAGCTGGACAACGACGGCCAGGATCAGGGCAACGACGGCGGCGTTCACCCCGCTGAGAAAGTCGGCCAGGAGCCTCACCCGCCGCAGCTTCGGGACCCAGGGGGCCGTCAGCAGGACGAGGATGAAGGCGGGGGCGAAAATTGCCACGGTGGCGACCACCGCCCCGGCCAGGCCCACCCCGTAGCGGACGCCCAGGACGTAGCCGATGAAGGTGGCCGTGGTGAAAACCGGCCCCGGGGTGACCTGCCCCACGGTTACGGCGTCGAGGAGCTGGCGTTCGGTGAGCCAGCCGGTCCCCTGAACGAGCTCCTGGTGCAGAAAGGACACCAGCAGGTAGCCGCTGCCGAAGAGGAGGCCGCCAACTTTAAGAAAGACCAGGCCGAGGCGGCCCAGGAATTCAAAGGAGCCCAGCTCAAACCCCGGCGCCGGGCCGGGGAAGGCAATGGGCGGCACCAGGGCCGCCAGGGCCGGCCGGAGCCGCCGGGCGAGGGCCAGGGCGGCCCCGGCCCCCAGCATCAGGATGACCTGGTCTACCCCGGAGGTCAGCGCCAGGCCGAAAACCGCCGCGGCCAGAACGGCGGTGGCGGGTCCGGTTACGGCCGAGCGGCCGAGCTTGAGGCCGGCGGTCAGGATGATGGCGAGGATCACCGGCTTCATTCCGGCCAGGAGGCCCCGGACCTGGGGCAGGGCCCCAAATTCGACGTAGGCCCAGGCGATGGCCAGGACGATGAAAAAGGCCGGCAGGATGAACGAGGCGCCGGCCAGGACCGCCCCGGCCCGTCCCCGGCGGTGGTAGCCCAGGTAGATGGCCATCTCGGTCGAATTCGGGCCGGGAATCAGGTTGCAGGCGGCCAGGTAGTCGAGGAATTCGGTGCGGGTAAGCCATTGCCGGCGGCCGACGAATTCGGCCTCCATCAGGGCGATGTGGGCGGCCGGGCCGCCGAAGCCCAGGATGCCGAGCTTCAGAAACGGCAGAACCAGGTCAAGGGGTGAATTCGTCCGGGGGGTGCCGGCGGTATTGCTGGCCTGCATCTTTTGGTGTATTATTATAGTGTACGCTGAGGTACCCCGTCTTGCCAGACCCCCAGGTCACTCCCCGCCGGCGCTGTCCCGGAACGGAGCTGGCCTGACCTGGCCGCGGGGTGCGAGTCCACGGTTGCAGGGTGAATGGTAGATGGCCAAAAAGAAGGAACGAGTCTCCGTCCGAACCGAAGAGCTGGAGGGGATGGCCGCGGTCCTGCCGATTCTTGAGGCCGAAGGCCTCCCCGAAGAAGTCCTGGCGACGGCCGGCCTGAAGGAGCTCGTCGAGGAGCCGGTAGAGAAGGCCCTCGAGGAGCTCGAAGAGGAGGAGGGGATTGATACCCCGGTCCGGATGTACCTGCGGGAGATCGCCAAGATCCCCCTCCTGACCGGCGACCAGGAGAAAGAACTTGCCCGCCAGCTTGAAGAGAAGCGCTTCCTGGAGCGGACGGTCGAGCAGCTCCGGTCGGAGCTGGGTCGGGAGCCCGCACCCGAGGAGATTGCTTTTAAGCTTTACGAGGACATTATTGCCGGCCTCAAGCTGGTGCCGGCCGTCGCCTCCTACCTGGGCGTCGAACGGCACGGCCGGAACGCCCTCGAGCTGATGCGGGACGAGCGGGTTTCGGCCGCCCTCGACGGCGAGTTCGTCCCGGAGCTGGTCAACTTCATCGCTGAGAAGACCCGCAAGCAGCCGGCCGACGTCGAGGCCGAGCTCCTGGCCCTGTCGGTGGCCCGCCGGATTCTCCCGGCCGACGTTTTCGACCGGCTCCACCAGGCCCGGCCCAGGAGCTTCGAGGAGGCCCGGACGATTCTGCAGGGCGAATCCCAGCGCCTTGCCGCCCACTTCGCGGCGGTTAACGAGGCCGGCAATCAGGCCTTCAAGAAGCTGATGGAGTCGAACCTGCGGCTGGTGGTGAGCGTTGCCAAGAAGTACCTGGGCCGGGGGATGAGCTTCCTGGACCTGATCCAGGAGGGCAACATTGGCCTGATGCGGGCGGTGGAAAAGTTCGACTACCGCCGGGGCTTCCGGTTCAGCACCTACGCAACCTGGTGGATCCGGCAGGCGGTCACCCGGGCCATCGCCGACCAGGCCCGGACGATCCGGATCCCGGTCCACATGGTCGAAACCATCGCCCGGCTCCTGCACAGCACCAGGCACCTGGTCCAGCTCCTGGGCCGGGACCCGAGCGCGGCGGAGATCGCCCTGGTCATGGGCTTCATCGACACCGAGACCGAGCGCCGGCTCGCCGAGTACGCCGCCGAGCGGGGTGCCGCCCGCCGGGGCATCCCCGACCTGACCAACACCGACGTCCGGCGCCGGTTTATCCTCCAGTCGGGCATCCTCCAGCGGCCCGAGGCCCTGCCCCGGGACCTCAAGAACCGGGTCCGGCCGGCGGCCAACAAGGTCCGGGAGATCATCAAGGCGTCCCAGCAGCCCATCTCCCTCGAGACGCCCATCGGCGAGGACGAGAGCGTCCTGGGCGACCTCATCGAGGACCGGCTCTCCATGCCCCCCACCGAACTGGCCACCCGCCAGCTTCTGCGGGAGGCGATTGACCGGGCCCTGAATCAGCTGACGGACCGGGAGCGCCGGGTCCTGGAGCTGAGGTTCGGCCTGGAGGACGGCCGGGCCCGGACCCTCGAAGAGGTCGGCCGGGAGATCGGGGTGACCCGGGAGCGGGTCCGCCAGATCGAGGGCGAGGCCCTGCGCAAGCTCCGGCACCCCCTCATCAGCCGGATCTTGAAGGACTTCGTCGAAGAGTAAGGGCAGTTAACGCCAAAACGGGGCCGGGATAAGACCAGCCGGCCCCGTTTTGGCTGCTTAACCACCGCTGGCGGCCCGGCGCTCCATTTCCCGGATGCGTTCAATCTGGCGCCGGTTCCACTCGTCGTCGCTGTAGGGGGTGCCGAACCAGGCCTCGAGGATCTCTTTAAGAATCGCCTCGGACGTCGCCCGCAGGCTCAGGGCCAGGACGTTGGCGTGGTTCCAGATTCGGGCACCCCGGGCCGTCTCAGCGTCGGCGCAGAGGGCCGCCCGGATGCCCGGCACCTTGTTAGCGGCGATGGATGCCCCGGTGCCGGTCCAGCACATGACGATGCCCTCATCCGCCTCGCCCCGGGCGACGGCTTCGGCCGCCTGCCGGGTAACCTCCGGCCAGTCCGCCTCCTGGCCGGGTTCGGGTCCGAAGTAGAGGACTTCGTGGCCCCGCCTTTTAAGCTCCTCAAGCAGGACGTCCACCAGGTGGGTCCGCTCGTCGGTGCTCACGGCAATCCGCATGGGTCTCCCCCCTCCCTGGCGGTTCTACATCCGTTCCGGGGCGTTGATGCCCATGATGCGGAGGGTATTTGCCAGGACGGTCTGGGTCGCCCTGACCAGCTTGAGGCGGGCCCGGCTCAGTTCCAGGTCCTCGGAAATGACCCGGCACTGCTCGTAGAAGGCGTGGAACTCATCGGCCAGGTCCAGGGCGTAGTGGGGGAAGTGGTGGGGCTCCAGGGTCTGGGCCGCGTTCTCCACCAGCTCGGGCAGCTGAATCAGCCGGCGGATGAGCCTCAGTTCGGCCGGGTGACCGAGTCTGGCGACATCGCCCCCGGCATAGTCGAGGCCCCGTTCGGCGGCGTTGCGGAGGATACTGCAGATTCGGGCGTGGGCGTACTGGATATAGTAGACCGGGTTTTCCTGGGTCTGTTGTTTGGCCAGCTCCAGGTCGAAGTCCATCTGGGTGTCGGCCGACTTGCTCAGGAAGAAGTAGCGGCAGGCATCGGCCCCAACCTCGTCGATGACCTCCCGCAGGCTGATGATTTCCCCGGTCCGCTTGGAGAGCCGCACCACCTCCGCCCCCCGCCGGAGGGTGACCATCTGGGTCAGGATGATGGTGAGCCGGTCAGGGTCGAAGCCCAGGGCCTGAATGGCCGCCTTCATCCGGGGCACGTGGCCCTGGTGGTCGGCCCCCCAGATGTCGATGACCCGGTCGAAGCCGCGAATTGCGAACTTGTCGTAATGATAGGCGATGTCCGACGCAAAGTAGGTGGGCAACCCGTTGCTTCGGATAAGGACGTTATCTTTATCTTCGCCCAGGGCCGTCGAGACGAACCAGAGCGCCCCCTCCCGCTCCTCAACGAAGCCCCGCTCCCGGAGGAGCCCGAGGACCTTGTCAAAGAGGCCCGAACTGTAAAGGGACTGCTCCGAGTACCAGACGTCAAACTCGACCCGCAGGTCGGCCAGGTCCCGCCGGATGAGGCCAAGCACCTTCTCGACCCCAACCTTGCCCAGGGCGAGCCGGCCCTCGGCCTCGGGCATCCGCACAAACCGGTCGCCGTGCTCGGCGACGACCTCCCGGGCGATGTCCACCAGGTACTGGCCGGGGTAGCCGTCGGCCGGGAACTCAGCCTCGTGGCCGAGGGCCTGGAGGTACCGGGCCCAGAGGCTCCGGTAGAAGGCGTCCATCTGGCTGCCGGCATCGTTAATGTAGTACTCCCGGGTAACCCTGTGGCCGGCCAGCTCCAGGATGCTGGCCAGGGTGCTGCCCAGCACCGCCCCCCGGCCGTTCCCGACGTGAAGGGGGCCGACCGGGTTGGCGCTGACGAACTCGACCTGAATATTAAGGGGTTCGGCGGCCGGGACCCGGCCGTAGTCGGCCCCGGCGGCCAGGATCTCGTCAACCTGGCGGCAGAGCCAGCGGTCGTCAAGGAAGAAGTTTATAAAGCCGGGAGGTGCCACCTCGACCCGGGCCAGGAAATCGGGCCGGTTAATCTGCCGGCTGATGGCCTCGGCAATCCGCAGAGGGGGCATCCGGGCGGCCCGGGCCAGGCGCAGGGCGAGGCTCACGGCAAAGTCGCCGTGCTCGGGCCGGGCCGGCCGCTCAACCGCAAATTCGGGCAGTTCCAGGGCCGGCAGGTCGCCGGCGGCCTGGGCCCGGTAGAAGGCGTCCGCAACAAGGCGGTGAATTTCGTTCCGAACTGTCATTGGACCTTCTCCATTGTCTGCAGGGCCAGGTATGCGGGCCTGGGATTGCCCTTCTCGTCGGTTATGCTCCAGTAATACTGCTCATCGTTGGGTGTCCAGTAGGGGGCGCAGATGTAAATCAGGCTCATCAGGCCGACCCAGGGCCGCCAGTTCTGGGCCGCCCAGCGGTAGGCCCGGACGATGTATTCGGCCTGCTGTTCGGGGGTCACCGCATGCCACCGGTAGGGCGAGTTCGGCCTGGGGTCGAAGGTCCAGCCGAACTCCAGGATGACGATTTGCTTTTTATCGTCGCCGAACTCGACCATTACCTTCCGGTAGTCCTCGACGTGGCGGAAACTGTAACTGCGCTTTAATTCTACCGGGCTCTTGTCATAATTTGTAAGTTCGGGGTTCCGGGCAACCTCGTCGGGGTCCATCTCCGGCGGGGCCTTGAAGCCGGCGGCGTGGACGCCCAGGGCGTCGAAGTAGTTCTGGGCTCCCAGCCGGTACATCTCACGCAGGTACTGGATATCGGGCACGGCCAGGGGCGGCGGGGCCGTCGTCGGGGAGAGCCCCCCGGATATCACCAGGGCGTCGGGGTCGGCCGATTTTATGGCCTGGTAGGCGACCTTTAAAAGTTCGACGAAGCCCTGGGGGTCGGGGCTCTTGCCCCCCCATTCCCGGGCAAGGTTCGGCTCGTTCCAGATCTGGTAGGCCTGGATTCGGCCCTTGTAACGCCGGGCCAGGGCGCTCAAAAAATCCCCGAAGTCCTGCGGATTGGCCGGCGGACCGTGGGTTCCCTTCTGGTGGTCGGGCGGCAGGGCCCAGTCGGGGGGTATGTCCACCCGGGCCAGGAGCTTCAGGCCCGCCTTCTGGACCGCCTCGACGATCCGGTCGGGTTCGTTCCACTCGAACTGGCCTTTGCCCTTGCCCTCGATGTAGTTCCACTGGAACATCTGCTTGACCCACCGGAAACCGAGCTTCTTGACCAGTTCCAGGTCCCGCTCGGTCGTGTCCGGCTGGCCCCACAGAAAAACCTGAATCCCGTAGTCGGGGCTGGTCATGAGGGGCGGCCGCGACCCGAACGGGCCGACACAGCCGGCCGCCAGGACGGCGAGCGCCCCCAGCAGGCGCAAAAGTTTAACCCTTCTCATCGCGCTGCTCCTCTCCGGGAATCGGCTGATTCCGGGCCTGGGCCTCAGCTCGTCTCGAACGAGCTGGGAAATTCCCGCAGGCGCCGGGCAATGGCCCGGTGTTCGGGCCGGGCCAGGTCCGGGTCCAGGGCCAGGAGGCGGCGGGCGGCCTCCCGGGCCAGCTCCAGGAGCGAAAGGTCCGAAACCTGGGCGACTTTCAGGTCCGGCAGACCGCTCTGGCGGGTTCCGAAGTATTCGCCCGGGCCCCGCATGCGCAGGTCGGCCTCCGCGAGCTCCAGGCCGTTGTGGGACCGCTCAACGAGCCGGAGGCGCTCGATGGCCTCGGCCGAGGCGCTTTCGGTCAGCAGGACGCAGTACGATTCGGCATCACCCCGGCCGACCCGGCCCCGGAGCTGGTGGAGCTGGGCGAGGCCGAACCGCTCGGCCCCCTCGATGACCATAACCGTGGCGTTCGGGATGTCGATGCCGACCTCGACCACCGGGGTCGCGACGAGGATATCCAGCTCCCGGTCCCGGAAGGCCCGCATCACCCGCTCTTTCTCCGCCGCGGCCATCCGGCCGTGGAGGAGCCCAACCCGCAGGTCGGGGAAAACCTCGGTCCGGAGCCGCTCATATTCGGCCTCGGCCGCCTTAACCTGAAGCACTTCGGACTCTTCGATGAGCGGGCAGATGATAAAGGCCTGGAAGCCCCGGCTGACCTGGTCCCGAATAAACTGGTAGACCCGGTGGCGGCGTTCGGGTTCGACAAGCTTGGTCCGGACCGGCTTTCGCCCGGGCGGAAGTTCGTCGATTATCGAAAGGTCGAGGTCGCCGTAAAGCGTCAGGGCCAGGCTCCGGGGAATGGGGGTGGCCGTCATTACCAGCACGTGGGGATTTTCGCCCTTGCGCCGGAGGGCCCCCCGCTGGACGACCCCGAACCGGTGCTGTTCGTCAACGACGACCAGCCCGAGCCGGGCAAACCTTACCGTCTCCTGGATCAGCGCATGGGTGCCGACGATAACGCTGACCTCGCCGGACTCAAGCAGGCTGTACAGCTCCTCCCGCCGGACCGGGCGGCTGGCCTCAGCCGGGTCGGCGCCTTCCAGGGGCAGCTGGGTAGGGGGCCAGACGCGGGCGAAGCTGGCCGTGAGCAGGCCGACCCGGGGCCGGCGGCTTTCCGGAAGGCCGGAAAAGAGGCGGACGAGGGTGTTGAAATGCTGTTCGGCCAGGATCTCCGTCGGGGCCATCATCGCCGCCTGACAGCCGCTGGCAACCGCGGCCAGCATCGCCGCGGCGGCAATAACCGTCTTGCCGCTCCCAACATCCCCCTGGAGGAGGCGGTTCATCGGCCGGTCCCGGCCCAGGTCGGCCAGGACCTCGGCCAGAACCCGCTCCTGGGCGGCGGTTAGCTTGAAGGGCAGGCCCCCGATAAAGGCCGCCTGGAGTTCGGGGTCAAGGCGAAGCTCGGGTGCGGTCGTCCCAACTTCGGCCTGCCGGCGGCGGGACAGGACCATGACCTGGATGTTGAAAAGCTCTTCGAAGGCGAGCCGCCGGCGGGCCGCGTGGAGGGCCGCGTAGTCGTCGGGGAAGTGGATTTGACGCAGGGCCGTCCCCAGGTCCACCAGGTCGAACTCCACCCGGACCCAGTCGGGGAGGCCGTCGGGTAGAAGTTCCAGGCAGGCATCCAGGGCCGTTTTAATGAGCCGGCGAAGCACCTTCGGGGAAAGCCCCTCGGTCAGCCGGTAGACCGGGACCAGCCGGCCGGTGTGCAGGAGCTCGTCGGTGCTGTCGTAAACCTCGTATTCGGGCGACTCGAAGACCTTTGCGCCCCGGAAGTACTCGGCCCGGCCGCTCAGCACCAGGGTGGTCCCCGTCTTGAGGGTTCGGGCCAGGTAGGGCTGGTTGAACCAGACAACCCGCAGGGTTCCGGTATCGTCGGCAACCAGGGCCTCCGTGGCGGGCAGGCCCCGGGCCCCCAGGCGGGTCGCCTGAATGGCGATGAGGCGGCCGATGACGGTCGCCTGCTCATGGGGCCGGAGCTCGGCGACCTTCCGAACCTGGCTCCAGTCCTCATACCGGAACGGGAAGTAGTAAACCAGGTCCCGCACCGTTTGAATCCCAAGCCTGCCGAGGCGCCGGACCGTGCCCCGGTCGACCCGGGGAATCCTGGTGACCGGGTCGTCGGGTGAGAGGGACAGGACGGCCGGCCGCTTTGCCGGCCCGCGGGGGACGGCCGGCCGTGGCGGCGGGGTCTCTGAAGGGCGGAGGGCAGCCTCGGTCCGGTCGGCCCACTCCAGGGCCTGCTGAAGCCAGAGGCTCCGGCCGATGGGGTCGAGGCCGGCATAGCTTTCAATCTCGGGAAACCTGTAAGGGAAGTTCCGGGCGGCGGCTTCCCGGCGCCAGTTTTCCAGAAACCGGTCCAGGCCGCCCGCCACAACCCGGTTCTGCCCGCCGCCCTCCAGCTCGGCCCGAATCACCCGGCGAAAGCGGTCGATGAGGTCGACCGGGCTGCTCGTCGTCGGCATCATCCCGCCAGGTTTCAGTCTAACGGCCGGTCAGGGTCCGAGTCAAGGTTTGGCCCGGCCGAACAGTCGGCGGAGCCGGCCCAGAATGCCCCGGTCCGGGTCCGGGGGAGGCGGTGACCGGAGGTCGTAGCCGTGGCGGGCGGCCGCATCCCAGAGGGCGGCGGCCAGCAGCCGGAATTCGGCTTCGGTTACTTCACCCTCGGCGGTAAGGACGTTCGGACAGGCCGCTTCGAGGGCCTCCCGGGCCCAGCCGGGACCCGAAAAGAAGAGCTGGCCGTCATAGTAGCTTAAGGTGACCACGGCCCGGCCGCGGCCGTCGAACACCTGGACCCGCAGGGTTGCCATCAGCCGGGGGCTTCGTCCGGCACGATTTCGACCGGGACCTCCTGGACCTGGCCGTCCCGGATGTAAAAGGCCCGGATGACCGGCCGGTCCGGGTCTTTCAGGGAGACGATGAAGTAAAGGGTATCGGGCCAGTAGGCGAGCCGGATGTCGGTGGCCGAGGGGTAAGCCTCGGTGAAAGTGTGGGAGTGGTAGATGCCGAGCCACTCCCAGTCGTTATCGCGAATTTCCTGGTCGATCTTAATCAGTTCCTTCGGGTCGACGCTGTAGCGGTAGGGGCTCCGCTCGATGTTTGTGCACCGGTAGAGCTTGACAATCTGGCCGTCCTTGCCGGCCAGAACCCCGCAGCACTCGTTGGGTGCCTCGGCCCGGGCGTGGGCAATGATTTCGTCGGCGTAGTGCCTGGGCAGCCTGAACATGGCTTAGCCTCGCCAGAACGTAAACTTCACCTGGAGACTATTTTAGCCCAGCCGGGGCCGGCCCGGCTGGGCTCGGGGAAACAATGTTATTTAACGAAAAACTGCTGTCGGCAAGCAGGCGCGCTTGACATGGGCTGTGGCCAGGCCCAATAATAGACCAGGTTCAGGGCCGGCCGGGCGGTCAGATGGAGCTGAAAGATGCGTGTAGAGAAGCAATACACCTTCACCGTCGACCAGGAGACCCTCTGGAACCTCATCCTCGACCCCACCGTTATTTCTAAGGTCCTGCCCGGCGTCCAGAAGATCGAGGCCGTCGGCCCAGACGAGTACAACTTGACGGCCAGCGTCGGTGTTGGGCCGGTCAGGGGCTCCTTCAGCGGCTACGTAAAAATCACCGACAAAGAGCCGCCACGGAAGTACCGGCTCCAGACGGAGATGCGGGGCGGACCGGGGTTCGTCCGGGGCGAGGGCGAGGTGGAGCTCGTCCCGGCCGACGGCCGGACAACCCTCGTCTTCCGGGGCGACATCGTCATCGGGGGCACGCTGGCCAGCGTCGGCCAGCGGCTCCTGGATGCGACGGCCACCATGCTGATGGACCAGGGATTCAAGTCCCTGGAAGCTGAAATCAGGTCGCGGCTGCAAAAATAGACCGGCTTAAGAAGGCCCACACTTAAAAAGGGGGTAAAGGTTATGGCGAGGGTTTCGATCCGCATTAACGGTGTTGTCCACGAGGCGGATGTCGAGCCGAGGCTTTTGCTGGTGCACTTCATTCGGGATGTTGCCGGCCTGACCGGGACGAACGTCGGCTGTGATACGAGCCAGTGCGGGGCCTGCACCGTCATCATGAACGGCCGGGCGGCGAAGTCGTGCACCTTCCTGGCGGTCCAGTGCGACGGGGCGGATATTCTGACCATCGAGGGCCTGGCCAGGGACGGCCAGCTTCATCCCATCCAGCAGGCCTTCTGGGAAAAGCACGGCCTCCAGTGCGGCTACTGCACACCCGGCATGATCATGACAGCCTACCACTTCCTCCAGATGAACCCGAATCCGACCGAAGAACAGATCCGCCACGCCCTGGAGGGGAACATCTGCCGGTGCACCGGCTACCACAACATCGTCAGGGCCATCCAGTACGCGGCTGAGCTGATGCGGGGCGGCACCCCCGCCCCGGCGTCCGCCGACTAACCGGTCAGGCCCGACCGGTCGATTGCGGGGATATTGACGCGGAGGAGGTAGAAATGGTTCAGGCACCCGAGCGTCTCATCGGAGCGGAGGTTAAGCGCAAAGAGGACCCCCGGCTCATTACCGGGCGGGGCACCTACGTCGACAACCTGAAATTTGCCGGCACCGTCTACCTGGCCATCCTCCGGAGCCCCTACGCCCACGCCCGCATAAAGCGCATCGACACCTCCCGGGCCAGGGCCCACCCGAAGGTCCTGGCCGTCTTCACCGGCGAAGACCTGCGCCGGGACGGCATCGGGTCGATTCCGGTGGGCTGGCTTTTGCCGGATATAAAACTTCCGCCCCACTACCCGCTGGCCGTGGACAAGGTCCGCTACGTCGGGGATGGGGTTGCGGCGGTGGTGGCCGAGGACCGCTACAGCGCCCACGACGCCCTGGGCCTCATCGACGTGGAGTATGAGCCGCTTCCGGCTGTCGTTGACCAGGAGGCGGCCACCCGGCCCGGCGCCCCCCAGCTCCACGATGAGGCCCCGAACAACATCTGCTTTAAGTTCGCCATGTCGGCCGGGGATGTCGACCGGGCCTTTGCCGAGGCCGACGGGGTCGTTCGCCAGCGGATTGTCAACCACCGCACCAGCGGCAGTTCGGTGGAGCCCCGGGCGGCCGTCGCCCTCTACCAGCCGGCCACCGGCGAGCTTACCCTCTACAACACGAACCAGAACCCGCACCTGATCCGGCTCCTCCTGGCCCTGACGATGAACTACCCGGAGCACAAGATCCGGGTCATCGCCCCGGATGTCGGCGGGGGGTTCGGCACGAAGATCTACCTCTACCCCGACGAGGTCGTCGCCTGCTACGCCGCCATGAAGCTCGGCCGGCCGGTAAAGTGGGTGGAAACCCGCAGCGAGTACCTGCGGGCGACCGTCCACGGCCGGGACCACATCACCGATTTTGAGGCCGCCTACAAGCGGGACGGGACCATCACCGGCCTTAAGGTGACGACCTACGCGAACCTGGGGGCTTACATCTCACCGTTTGCGCCCCTCATCCCCAGTTTTCTCTACGTGCCGATGCTCCACGGGCCGTACAGGCTGCCCAACGTCAGCGCCGAAGTCTACGGGGTCTTTACGAACACCACCCCGGTGGACGCCACCCGGGGGGCCGGCCGGCCCGAGGCGACTTACCTGCTGGAGCGGATGGTCGACCTGGTCGCCCGTGAGCTCAACCTGGACCCGGCCGAGGTCCGCCGCAAGAACGTCCTGGAGCCCTTTGAAAATTACCAGACCCCCCTGGCCTTTGTTTACGACAGCGGCAACTACCCGGCCACCCTGAACCGGGCCCTGGAGCTCGTCGGCTACGCCCAGCTCCGGGAGGAGCAGCGGCGGCTCCGGGAGCAGGGCCGCTACATCGGCATCGGCCTCTCGACCTACGTGGAAGTTACCGGGGCGGCCCCGTCGCAAATCGCCGTGTCCCTGGGGGCCCAGGCCGGCCTCTTCGAGAGCGCAATTGTCCGCGTCCACCCGACCGGCAAGGTGACGGTCTTTACCGGCTCCCACACCCACGGCCAGGGCCACGAAACCACCTTCGCCCAGGCCATCGCCGACCAGTTGGGGATCCCCCTGGACGACGTTGAAGTTGTCCACGGCGACACCGATGCGATCCCCTTCGGCCTGGGTACCTACGGCAGCCGCTCGACGCCGGTGGGGCTTTCGGCTGCTTATGTGGCCGGCCAGCGGATTATTGAGAAGGCGAAGAGGATCGCCGCCCACCTGCTTGAGGCGGCCGAGGCCGACATCGTCTTTGAGGGGGGGCGGTTCTTCGTCCGGGGCGCCCCCGAGCGGGCGGTAACCTTCCAGCAGGTGGCCCTCGAGGCCTACGTACCCCGGAAGATCCCGGCCGACCTGGAGCTGGGCCTCGAGGCCACGGCTTTCTTTAACCCGAGCAACTTTGTCTTCCCCTTCGGGACCCACGTGGCCGTCGTCGAGGTGGACCCCGAGACGGGACAGGTAAAGCTTCTCAGGTACGTGGCCGTCGACGACGTGGGCCGGGTGATCAACCCCATGATTGTGGACGGCCAGGTCCACGGCGGGGTCGTCCACGGCGTCGGTCAGGCCCTCTGGGAGCAGGTGGTTTACGACGAGCAGGGCAACCTGCTGACCGGCACCTGGCTCGACTACGCGATGCCGAAGGCGGCCGACCTGCCGTTTTTCCAGACGGACCGGCTGGAGACGCCGTCGCCGGTCAACCCGCTTGGGGTGAAGGGCGCCGGGGAGACCGGGACCATCGCCTCAACCCCGGCCGTGGTCAACGCCGTTCTGGACGCCCTGGCCCCCTTCGGGGTGAAGCACATCGACATGCCCCTCACCCCCGAGCGGGTCTGGCGGGCGGTTCGGGCCGCCCAGGGACAGGGTTAGAAATTTCGCAAGGAGGTTGGCGAGATGTTTCCGGCCACGTTCGAGTATTACGCCCCAACCAGCCTGGAGGAAGCCCTCAACCTTCTGCGGCAAAATCCGGACGCTAAAGTGCTGGCCGGGGGCCACAGCCTGATCCCGGCCATGAAACTGCGGCTGGCAACCCCGCCGGCCCTGGTCGACCTGCGCCGGATTCCGGGCCTCTCGGGCATCCGGCTCGAGGGCGACCACCTGGTCATCGGGGCGATGACCACATATTATGACGTGCAGACTTCGGACCTGGTCCGCCAGCACGTACCGGTTCTGGCCGAGGCTACCGACGTCGTCGGCGACCTGCAGGTCCGCAACTGGGGTACGGTCGGGGGGAGCCTGGCCCACAGCGACCCGGCCGGCGATTACCCGGCCATTATGCTCGCCCTGGGGGCCGAGGTCCGGGCCCGGGGACCCCAGGGCGAACGCGCCATCCCCATCGACCAGTTCTTCGTCGGAATGTTCACAACGGCCCTCCAGCCCGGCGAGATCCTGACGGAGGTTCGGGTCCCGGTGATGCGGTCGGGAACCGGCGCGGCCTACGTCAAGTTCCCCCACCCGGCCTCCCGCTACGCCGTGGTCGGGGTCTGCGCGGTGGTGACCCGTCAGGACAACGTCTGCCGGGAGGCCCGGATCGCCGTGACCGGGGCCACCCTCTACGCGACCCGGGCGACCGCGGCCGAGCAGGCCCTCCGGGGCCAGCCCCTCAACGCCGACACCATCCGGGCCGCGGCCGAGCGGGCCCCGGAAGGGCTTACCATCACCGGCGACCGGGTCTTCGCCTCCGAGGAGTACCGGACCCACCTGGTCCGGGTGCTTACCCGGCGGGCCCTGACGGCGGCGGTCGAAAAGATTCGCTAAGATTTGCCCAAAAATCGCGGACGGAGGTGAACCAATGGCGCAGGCCGTTGCCCCCGGGAAGGCTATGGGCGCGCCCCTCAAGCGCAAGGAGGACCCCCGTTTCGTCACCGGGCGGGGCAATTACGTGGACAACATCAAACTGCCGGGGATGGTTTACCTGGCGATCCTCCGGAGCCCCTACGCCCACGCCCGGATAAGGCGCATCGACACCTCCCGGGCAAAGGCCCACCCCGGTGTCCTTGCCGTCTACACGGCCGAGGACCTCAAAAAGGCCGGGGTGAAGCCCATGCCGGTGGCCGCCCGGCTTCCGGGAAGCAAAGTTCCCGAACGCTATCCGCTGGCGGTGGATAGGGTCAGGTTTGTCGGCGAAGGTGTCGCCGCCGTTGTAGCCGTTGACCGCTACGCCGCCCGGGATGCCCTGGAGCTTATCGAGGTCGATTACGAGCCCCTGCCCGCGGTTGTCGACCCCGAGGAGGCCGTTAAAGACGGCGCGCCCCGCCTTTTCGACGACATTCCCGACAACGTCTCTTTCCGGCGCCAGGTTTCGGCCGGGGACGTCGACCGGGCCTTTGCCGAGGCCGACGGGGTTGTCCGGGAACGGCTTATTAACCACCGCCTTGTGCCCAGCGCGATGGAGCCCCGGGCGGCCGTCGCCTGGTATCAGCCCGGCACCGGCGAGCTTATCCTCTACGGCACGAACCAGAACCCCCACACCATCCGGTCGTGGCTTATCTCCGTTATCGACCTGCCCGAGCATAAGGTTCGGGTCATCGCCCCGGATGTGGGCGGCGGCTTCGGGAGCAAAATCTTTCTTTACCCGGATGAGGTGGTCGCCGCCTTTGCGTCGATGCAGCTGGGCCGGCCGGTAAAGTGGGTCGAGGACCGGACCGAAAACTTCCGGGCGACCATCCACGGCCGGGACCACGTCACCGACTTTGAGGTCGCCTACAAGCGGGACGGCACCATTACCGGCCTGCGGGTTCGGACCTATTCGAACCTGGGCGCGTATCTTTCCCAGTACGGCCAGGCCATCGCCGGGGTTCTCTACACCGCCATGCTCCACGGGGTTTACCGGCTGCCGAACGTTTCGGCCGAGGTCGTCGGGGTTCTGACCAATACGACCCCGACCGACGCCTACCGGGGTGCCGGCCGCCCGGAGGCCGCCTACCTGGTCGAGCGGGTCGTCGACCGGGTCGCCCGGGAGCTGGGCATGGACCAGGCCGAAATCCGGCGGAAGAACTTCATCCCGCCGTTTACGAACTTCTACAAGACGCCCCTCGGGACCGTCTACGACAGCGGCAACTACGAGGGGGTTCTCAACCGGGCCCTGGAGATTGCCGGCTACGACCAGTTGCGCCGCCAGCAGGCCGAGCTTCGCCGCCAGGGCCGCTACATCGGCATCGGCTTTTCAACCTACGTCGAGATTACCGGCCTGGCCCCGACCATTGACGGGACCCACATCCGGGTCCACCCGACGGGCAAGGTCGAGGTCTATACCGGCACCCACGCCCACGGCCAGGGCCACGAGACGACCTTTGCCCAGCTCGTTGCCGACCAGTTCGGCATCTCCCCCGACGACGTCGAGGTCCACCACGGGGATACCGGAAGCATCCCCTACGGGGGCGGCACTTCCGGAAGCCGGTCGGCCCCGGTCGGGGGATCGGCCACCTACCAGGCCGCCCTCAAGATTGTGGAGAAGGCCCGCAAAATTGCGGCCCACCTGCTCGAGGCGGCCGAGGCCGACATCGAGTTTGAGGGCGGGCGGTTCTTCGTCCGGGGCGCGCCCGAGCGGGCCGTGACCTTCCAGCAGGTTGCGAGTGCGGCCTACAACCCGGGGCGCCTGCCCCCGGATATCGAGCCCGGCCTCGAGGCCACCGCCTTCTACAGCCTGCCGGGGAACGCCTGCCCCTTCGGCGCCCACATTGCCGTCGTTGAGGTTGACCCGGAGACCGGCCAGGTGAAGCTTCTCCGCTACATTGCCGTTGACGACTGCGGCCGGGTGATGAACCCGCTGGTGGTCGAGGGGCAGGTCCACGGCGGGGTGACCCAGGGCATCGGTCAGGCCCTCTGGGAGTACGCCGCCTACGACGAGCAGGGCAACCTCCTCACCGGCTCCTTTCTCGAGTACGCGCTGCCGGTGGCCAGCTACCTGCCGTCCTTCGAAACCGCCAGCACCGAGACCCCCTCGCCGGTCACGCCCCTCGGCGTCAAGGGGGTCGGCGAGGCCGGAACCATCGGCGCAACCCAGGCGGTGGTAAACGCCGTTGTTGACGCCCTCGAGCCGTTCGGGGTGAAATATATCAACATGCCCCTCACGCCGGAGCGGGTCTGGCGGGCCATCCAGGCCGGCCAGCGCCGCTGACCGGAAATCGGACCCCGACTGCCGGAGGGCCCGAAAGCCCAAAGCTTTCGGGCCCTCCATTTTTGGGGTCCGGCGGGCACCGATCGCCTCGGGCCGAAGTCCGGTAAAATCTAAGGATTATGGTCGTATGGTGCGGATCGGCAAGCTCGTCATAAGCCTTCTGCCGCCTTCCGGCGACGAGTTCTACCGCCTTTTTGAGGCCGGCACCGACCTGATGGTTCAGGCCGCCGAGCTCACCTGGAAGCTCTTTGAAGCCTGCGACCGGGTTGCCGAGCGGGCCGCCGGGATACGGGCCCTCGAGGAGCAGGCCGACGAAGTCACCCACCTGGTGATGCGTCAGCTCCACCGGAGTTTTTTAACGCCGTTTGACCGGGGGGAAGTGGCGAGCCTGGCCCACACCATTGACGAGGTCGTCGACTACCTGGAAGATGCGGCCGCCCACGCCGCCCTTTATCAGGTCAGCCGGCGGGACCCGGCCGCTGTCCGCCTCGCCGAGCTGGTCAACCTCCAGGCCCTGGAGATCCGGGCGGCAGTGCGGCTGCTCCGGGACCCCCGGGCCGGCCGGCAGGTCCTGGAGCGTACGGTGGAGATAAACCGGCTCGAAGACGAGGCCGACACGGTCTTTCGGCGGGCGGTCGCCGAACTGATGGCCGGCGGAACCGACCTCCTGGACGTGCTCCGCTGGCGGGACATCTACCAGGCCCTGGAGTCGGCGACCGACCGGGCGGAAGACGTCGCCAACATCCTTGAGGGAATCGTCCTCGAACGGGCTTAAGTGAACGAGACCCTGGTCGCCGTCGGCCTGGTCGTTGTCCTTGGCCTGGCCTTCGAGTTTGTAAACGGCTTCCACGACGCGGCGAACGCGATCGCCACCGTGGTGGCAACCCGGGTCCTTACCCCGGCCCGGGCCGTGGTGATGGCCGGGGCCCTCAACTTCCTGGGGGCCGTCTCGGGCACGGCCGTTGCCACCACCCTGGGCCGGGACCTGGTCGACCCCCGCGTTGTGGACCACTGGACGGCGGTTGTGGGGCTGGCTGCCGCGATCCTCTGGGACCTCATAACCTGGTACTTTGGGCTGCCGACCAGCAGCAGCCACGCCCTGATTTTCGGGGTCGTCGGCTCCGCCGTCGCGACCGCCGGCTTTGGGGTGGTGATCCCCGGCGGACTTATCAAGGTCGGGGCCGGGCTGGTTTATTCGCCGGTCCTGGGGTTCCTCGCCGCGGCGGCCGTGATGCTCGGCATCTTCTGGGTCTTCAGGCACTCAACCTGGTGGCTTGTAACCCGGCTCTTCGGCCGGCTTCAGCTCCTTTCGGCCGCCTGGATGGCCTTCTCCCACGGAAGCAACGACGGCCAGAAGACGATGGGCATCATTGCCCTGGCCCTCTTCAGCGGGGGCCTGCTCGGGGACGAGTTTTACATCCCCCTCTGGGTGATGGTCGCCGCCGCCCTGGCCATCGCCGCGGGCACCACGGCCGGCGGCTGGCGGATTATCAAAACCCTGGGCTACCGGGTTGCCCACCTCCAGCCGGTGCACGGGTTCGCGGCCGAGACCGCGGCCGGTACGATTATCGAGCTGGCAAGCCGGATTGGGATGCCCATCAGCACGACCCACGCCATCAGTGCGGCTATAATGGGAGTGGGACTCGCCCGGGGCGCCCGGCAGGTTCGGTGGCTGGTTGCCGGCCGGATCGTGGCCGCCTGGGTTCTGACGATTCCCGGCTGTTTTGCCCTGGGCTGGGTCCTGCGGACGGTTCTTGCCCTGCTGGGGGTCTGAAGTGACCGAAGATCCTGACCGCCGGCCCCTGGTCGGCGTAACCATGGGCGACCCCGCCGGAATCGGGCCCGAAATCGTCGTCCGGGCCCTGGCCCGACCGGAACTTTACCGGTCGGTCCGGCCCCTGGTCCTCGGGGATGAGGCCCTCCTTGCCCGGGCCGCCGAAATCTGCGGCGTCCAAGTCAGGATCAACCCCGTTGATTCGCCGGAGGCCGGCCGGTTTGTGCCGGGCGTCGTCGACCTGCTGCCGGTGACGGCCCTCTCGCCGGCGGAGGTCCCTTTCGGCCGGGTCAATCCCGAGGCCGGCCGGGCCTGTTTTGAGTATATTAAAAAATCCGTCGAGCTGGCCCTGGCCGGCCGGATTGACGCGGTGGCGACGGCCCCCATCAATAAGGCGGCCCTCCAGGCCGCCGGGGTGCCCTACCTGGACCACACCCAGGCCTATGCGGCCCTGACCAGGTCAACCGGGGTTTTGACGATGTTCGTGGTCGGCGACCGGCTGAAAATCTTCTTTGCAACCCGCCACGTCTCCCTGCGGCAGGCCATCGCCGAGCTTACGGTCGACCGGGTCTGCGAGGTGCTGGTCCTCGCCGACCGGGCTCTGCGCCGGTTTGGGTTCCCGGACCCGCGCCTCGGGGTTGCGGCCCTCAATCCCCACGCCGGGGAAGGGGGGCTTTTCGGGGACGAAGAGATAACGGTGCTGGCCCCGGCCGTCGAACGGGCGCGGGCGGCTGGGGTCCGGGCCGAAGGGCCGGTCCCGGCCGACTCGGTTTTTTACCTTTGCCTTCAGGGACACTATGACGCGGTCGTCTCCCTCTACCACGACCAGGGCCACATCGCGGCCAAGACCTACGACTTTGACCGGACGGTTTCGCTGACTACCGGCCTGCCTTTTGTCCGAACCTCGGTGGACCACGGGACGGCCTACGACATCGCCGGCAGGGGCATCGCCCGGGCCGAGAGCATGGCCGAGGCGATCCGGGTTGCCGGCGAGTACGCCCGCCGGCTCCGGGCCGCCTCCCGGCCCACCGGAGGAGGTGAACAGTGACCGGCGGGCCGAACCTGCTCCGCGGGCAGTACGACAACCTTTCCGCCTGCATCCGGTGCGGGCTGTGCCTTTCGGTCTGCCCGACCTATCAGGTCTCCTTCAAAGAGGAGGAGGGGCCAAGGGGCCGGATCGCCATCCTTAAGGCCCTGGTCGAGGGCCACCTCGACCTCACCCCGGACCTTCTTGAGCATGAGCTTAACTGCCTGGTCTGCGAGGCCTGCACGGCCATATGTCCCGCAGGCTACCGGATGGAGCCGGCGCAGATTGCGTTCCGGGCCGAAATCCCGGACGCGGTTCCCGGACCGGTCCGGTTCGGGCTGGACTTTTTCCTGGGAAATCTCGGCCGGCTGCGCCGGCTGGTCCGGCTCATGGCCCTCGGCCAGCGGGCCGGGCTGGTCAGCCTGGCCGCCCGGACGGGACTCCTCGGCCTGCTCGGCCTCCGGCGGCTCAGCCGGTTCCTGCCGGAGTTGCCCGCAAGCTTTATCGTCCCCCGGGGGCAGGTCTGGCGGCCGGCGGCCGGACCCGTCCGGTACCGGGTTGCCCTCCTCACGGGCTGCGTGATGAGCACGGTCTTTGCGGACGTTACCCGGGCGACGGTCCGGGTGCTCACGGCCAACGGCTGCGAGGTGGTGGCCCCGGCCGGGCAGGGTTGCTGTGGGGCCCTGCACCTGCATGCGGGCCTCTTTGACTCAGGCCGCCGGCTCATCGAAAACAACGTTCGGGCCTTTAACCCTGATGACTTTGATGCCATCGTCGTAAATTCCGCCGGCTGCGGCACCGCCCTTAAAACTTACGACCACTACGCCGAAGGTCCCCGGGCGGCCGCCCTGGCCCGCAAGACCCGCGACCTGGCGGAGTTTCTCGACGAAATCGGCCTCAACCCGCCCCCCGGTGGGGTTCCGGTTACGGCCACCTACCAGGACGCCTGCCACCTGGCCCACGCCCAGCGAATCACGGCGGCCCCCCGGCGGCTCCTCAGGGCGATTCCGGGCCTGCGGCTGGTGGAGATGGCCGAACCGGCCCTCTGTTGCGGCAGCGCCGGCGTCTACAACCTCACCCGACCGGCCTTCGCCGACGCCCTGATGCGCCGCAAGACACGCAACATCCTCGCCACCGGGGCCCAGCTGGTCATAACCGCAAATCCCGGGTGCTACCTCCAGCTTCTGGCCGGCCTGCGGGAGGCGGCCGGCGACGGCCGGCCGGCCGTCGAGGTGAGGTTTCTGGTGGAGGTCCTCGACCGGGCCTATCGGGCCGCGCCCCAGCCTGCGCTTGCGGAGGTTCGGCCGTGAACCGGGAGAGGCTTATCGGCGCCCTGGCCGCCATTGTGGGGGATGAGTGGGTCCACCACCGGCCGTCGGAGCTCATCGCCTACTCCATCGACGGCACGTTCCAGCAGGCCCGGCCGGACCTGGTGGTCTCGCCGGCAACCACCGAGCAGGTCGCGGCGGTTGTGAGGGTTGCCGCCGGGGCCGGCATACCCGTTATCCCGCGGGGGGCGGGAACGAGCCTGGCCGGGGGAACCATCCCCGTCGGGGGCGGGCTGGTGGTGAACCTGGCCCGGATGAACCGGGTCCTGGAGGTCGATAAGGCCAACGGGGTTGCCGTTGTGGAGGCCGGGGTTGTGACGGCCGAGCTTCAGCGAACCGTCGAGCGGGAGGGGCTCTTTTACCCGCCGGACCCGGCAAGTCTCAACCAGTCGACTATCGGCGGGAACGTGGCAACCAATGCCGGTGGGCCCCGGTGTCTCAAATACGGGGTGACCCGCGACTACGTGCTGGGCCTGACGGTCGTCCTGGCCGACGGCCGGGTCCTGCGGCTCGGGGGCAAGCTCATTAAAAACAAGACCGGCTATCAGCTCGTTCAGCTTTTCGTCGGGTCCGAGGGAACCCTGGGCATCATCACCGAGGTGGTCCTCAAGCTTTTGCCCCTCCCCCGCTGTCGGGCGACGGCCCTGGCCGTTTTCCCCCGGCTGGACGACGCGGCCCGGTCGGTCAACGCCATCCTGGAGGCCGGAATCTTACCCGTTACCCTGGAATTGATGGACAACCTGACCATCAACGTCGTCGAGGACTACCTTCAGGCCGGTCTGCCCCGGGAGGCGGAAGCCCTGCTGATCCTGGAGCAGGACGGCAACCACCCGGAGGCGGTCCGGGCTGAGGTCGAGCAGATGGCCGCCATCTGCGGCGAACTTGGGGCCTCGACCGTTCAGGTTGCAACTGACGAGGCCGACCGCCAGCGGCTCTGGCAGGCCCGGCGGGCGGTCTCCCCGGCCCTGGGCCGGCGGGGGCGGAACAAGCTGGGCGAAGACATCGTGGTGCCCCGGTCGGCGATTCCGGAGATGGTCCGGCGGGTCCGGCAGATCGGCCAGGAGTACGGGTTTGAAATTCCGGTTTTCGGCCACGCCGGCGACGGGAACCTCCACCCGAACATCATCTTCGACCTGCGCCGGCCCGGCGAACTGGAGCGGGTGGAGCGGGCGGCCGCGGCCATCTTCCGGGCGGCCCTGGAGCTCGGGGGCAGCCTGACCGGCGAGCACGGCATCGGGACCTTAAAGCGCGAGTTTCTTACCGAGGCCCTGGGGCCGGACGCGGTGGAGGTCATGCGCCGGCTCAAGGCGGCCCTGGACCCGAAGGGGCTCCTTAATCCCCACAAGATGTTCCCCGAGGGGGACGGGGTTGAAGGGTTTCTAAGACAGCTTCCCCTGCTGGGGACGGCCGGGGCCCCGGGCTAGTCGGGAACGGGCTGGCCGGCCCGGGCCGGTCCGGGCTCGGCGGCTTCCCGGAGTCTGGAAACGGCCCCGGCGGCGATGACGCCCAGGATGGCGCTGAGGATGATCAGACCGTCGATTCCCCGCCAGTCGGCGAAAACCCCACCCAGACTGCTGCCGATGAGCTGGCCGATCCCGAGCAGAACCGAATAGATTCCCATAATCGTGCCCCGCTCGGCCTGAAAGCCCTGGGAGATCGCCCCCAGGTAGCTGAGGGCGGCCGGGGTAAAGCCGCTCATCACCAGAAGGCCCACGGCCGAGACAACGAGCAAAAGGATGACCCGGCTCTGGGGGCCGTGCACCGAGTGGTTCAAGAGAAAGAGGCTTACCGCCATCAGCCCGAGGCCCCCCAGGCCGATGCGCATTGCCCGGACCGAACCCACCCGACCGAGAACCTGGCCCCAGATAACAACGCCGGCCACAAACAGCAGAAGGACAGCGGCGGCCGCCAGGCCAAATTCGGACCCGGTGAAGCCGCCGACCAGGAGCTGGGTCGGGTCCTTACGCCGGGTCATCTGGAAGGCGGCGTGGCTGAGCCAGAGGCCGACGATGGCATTCACGGCAACCCAGGCCGGCGCCAGGCTCAGGATGTGGCGCAGGCCGCGGACGAGGTCATTGAGCTGCCAGTGGCCGGCCCCGGACGCGGCCCCCCGGCTAACCGGCACCGCCGCCAGGGCCGCCAGGCTCAAGACGTAAAGGCCGGCCACCAGGGCAAAGGCCCAGAGGTGCAGGAGGTCCCAGAGGAATCCGGCGGCGACCACGCCGCTGGCCAGGCCCAGGATGGTGGCCGCCTCGAAGAAGGCCATAACCCGGCCCCGCCGGGCGTGGTCTTCGCCGGCCGCGTCGGCGAGCACACTGAGGAGCGGGGGAGTGGAGATCCCGGCGGAAAGCCCCTGGCAGAGCTTTGCCGCAAAAACCCAGATGAGGGCATTGGAGAGGCCGACGAACGGTATGGCGACAAGCCCGAAGAGCGGGCCCAGGAGCATCGGCCGCCGGCGGCCCCAGAAATCGCTGAGGGTTCCGGCCAGGGGGGCGCTTAGGAGTTCCGCCACGTAGAAGCCGGCAATGGCCAGGCCCAGGGATGAGGCCTTGATGTGGTGCACGCCGCTGGCGTCCAGGGCGCCGAACTTCAAGTTAATAAGGGTTCCGGCCGCGGCGGCCGCGAGCCTCAGAAGATAAGCCCCAACAAACAGTAGCCCCAGGGAATCCACGATTTCTGCCCCCGAGATGACGGCCAGCCCATCTGGCCGCGCCCTTGTCAGCTAAATTATAGCCTTTTACGCCGCCGTTTAAATGGACGTTGTGCGGGGCAGGCCGAGCAGGCTGCGGGCCATGGTCAGCTCACCGAGGTGGCCGTAGCCGTGGCAGAGGCAGACCTGCAGGAGGGCACGTCCCCCGAGCATCTCCCCGAGGGGCTTGATTAAAAACGTCCGCCCGAGGGTCGCCTCGTCAACCCGCTCGAGGAACTCGCGGGTCGCCGCCCAGACCTGACGCATGTAGGTCTTAAAGCCTTCCGGGTCCCGGATCCGGAGGGCCTGGGCCTCGGCCAGACTCATCCCGGTGCCCTGGGCGCCCTTGGGCGGAAGCCCGAGGCGCTCGGCCCAGTCGCCTTCCATCCAGACCGTGGGCCGACCCTGGAGGATGAACCTGACAATGTTGTCCTCGGTGCGGGTGTAGTGCCAGACGATGAACCCGATGTGGTTCGTCTGCGGGGCCGGCAGGGCGTGCCACTGCTCGGGCGTGAGGTCCCCGACCGCAAGGTCGTAGAGGCCGTGGAGCCGCTCGAATTCGGACCGAATCTGCGCAAGCCAGTCGAAGGACGCCATCTTTAACCCCCCCGTGGTTATTCTCGGCAAGAGATCATAGCACGCTTTTGTGCACCGTGCACAAATGGCCGGCCGGGATTTTTGGCGTCCAGACATATGACGGGGGCGGGGCCGGCCCTAAACTGAAACTGGAAAGCTCGGAGCTTATCGGAGGTAAACGCTTTATGGTGACCGTCGCCAGGGATGCTATAACGTCGGTCTATCCGAACCCCACGGCGGAGGACGTGCTGGAATTTGCCCGCAGCCGCGGGGTGGAGTTTATTGACTTCAAGTTCGTGGACCTGCCCGGCACGTGGCAGCACTTCTCGGCCCCAATTTCGGCCGTGAGCGCCCGGGACCTGGAGGAGGGGCTGGGGTTTGACGGGTCGAGCATCCGCGGCTTCCAGGCCATCCACGAGAGCGACATGCTCGTCATCCCCGACCCGAAGACGGCTTTTGTCGACCCGGTTTACAAGGTGCCCACCCTCAGCATCATCTGCGACGTCTACGACCCGATCTCCCGCCGGCCCTACACCCGGGACCCGCGCTATATTGCCCGGAAGGCCGAGCGGTTCCTGACCGAGACCGGCATTGCCACGACGGCCTACTTCGGCCCGGAGGTTGAATTTTACATCTTCACGGACCTCAGGTTCGACCAGACGACCCACTCGGGCTTTTACTTCATTGGGTCCGATGAGGGCATCTGGGATTCGGGGGCCAACGGGCAGAACGGCCGCAACCTGGCCTACCGGCCCCGCTACAAGGAGGGCTACTTCCCGGTGCCGCCCACCGACAAGCTCCAGGACCTGCGGTCGGAGATCGTTCTGCGGCTCATGCAGGTTGGCGTCCAGGTGGAAATTCACCACCACGAGGTCGGGACCGCCGGTCAGGGCGAAATCGACATGCGCTTCCAGACCCTGACCCGGATGGCCGACAACGTAATGCTTTATAAGTACATTATCAAGAACGTCTGCAATGAGCGGGGCTACGTGGCCACGTTCATGCCGAAGCCGATCTTCGGCGACAACGGCTCGGGCATGCACACCCACGTGAGCCTCTGGAAGGACGGAACCAACCTCTTCTTCGATGAGACCGGCTACGCCCTTCTCTCCGACCTGGCCCGGTGGTTCATCGGCGGGCTCCTCGCCCACGCCCCGTCCCTGCTGGCCTTCTGCGCCCCGACGACCAACTCCTACCGGCGGCTGGTTCCGGGCTACGAGGCGCCCATCAACCTGGTCTACTCCCAGCGCAACCGGAGCGCCTGCGTCCGGATCCCGATGTACAGCGACAACCCGGCCGCCAAGCGGATCGAGTTCCGGCCGCCGGACCCGTCGGCCAACCCTTACCTGGCCTTTGCGGCTATCCTCATGGCCGGCATCGACGGCATCATCAACCGGACCGAGCCGCCGGCCCCCGTCGATAAAGACCTTTACGAGCTGGAGCCCGAGGAGGCGGCCCAGATCAAGTCGACCCCAGGGTCCCTCGGGGAAGTGCTGGACGCCCTCGAGCAGGACCACGAATACCTGCTCCGGGGGGATGTCTTCACCCCGGATGTCATCGAGACCTGGGTGGACTACAAACGGGAGCGGGAGCTCAAGCAGGTCAACCTGCGGCCGCACCCTTACGAGTTCTACCTGTACCACGACGTTTAAACCTGGGGAACCTGAAAAGAGGCCGGCGGGCGGGGTCTTTCCCCGCCCGCCTTATTTTCGGGGGTCAGATAAGGCCCGGCAGAAGCTCGACGACGAGGCGGTTGGCCTTCAGGTCGACCTCTTTGATGACGTCCTCGATGGCCGGAAGGAGAATCTCGCGTCCCCCGGCCGACCGGACCACGTAGACGTCGTTGGCCCCGGTCACGATAATATCGACTACCTCCCCGAGAACCTCCCCGGCCGTGGTCACCACTTCGAGGCCGAGAATCTGGAAGTAGTAATACGTGTCGGGCGGGAGGGGCACGGCCTCGGAGACCGGAACCTCGATGAGGCGGTTCCGAAGGAAAGCCGCCTCCTCGGGGGTGTCAATGCCCGCAAACTTGAGGAGAATCCCGTCGGCCACGAAGCGGCGCCGCTCGATGGTGTACGGCTGCTCGTCAATGTAGACGGTTCGAAGGTCCTTGAACCGCTCGGGAAAGTCGGTCAGAAGCTGGACTTTGACCTCGCCCCGAACCCCGTAGGGCCGGCGGACCTTCCCGATTGCGACGTAACTGAGGTTAACCATGGCGGGCTCAACTGGGCTGCTCCTGGGCCAGCTCGACCTGAACCCGCTCGCCCCGCCGGGCGGCCACTGCCCGGAGGATGGTGCGCATGGCCTGAATGACCTGACCCTGTCGGCCGATAACCCGGCCGACATCCTCCGGCGCGACCCGGATCCGGAAGACCCGGACCCCGGCCTCCTCGGCCTCCTCGACCTGAACCGCTTCGGGCCGGGTGGCCACCGACCTCACGACAAATTCGACGAAGGCCTTCACCGCCGGGCCCCCAGGTCAACCCCGGCCCGGGCCAGCAAACGGGCCGCCGTCTCGGTGGGCTGGGCGCCCTTCCGGAGCCACTCCCGGACCTTGTCGGCATCGACCCGCAGGGTAAAGGGCTCGGTCAGGGGGTCGTAGATGCCGACCATATCGATATATTCCCCGTCCCGCGGGGCCCGGGAGTCGGCCACCACGATCCGGTAAAAGGGCCGGTTCTTACTGCCCATCCGGCGCAGGCGAATCCGAAGCATTCAGGTCGGTCCTCCAGGGTCTTGAACTGTCCAGAAAGAGATTATACCGTAAAAGGCCTGCCGCCGACCTTGACAGCAGCCCGGAAATCGGCTATCCTTAAACCAGACATTAGTAGTTGGAATACCAACTACGCAGGAGGCCGGAACCGATGGACGAGCCGGTGCAGATTCTCCGCCAGCTCGGCTTCGCCGAGTACGAGGCCAGGGCCTACGTGGGCCTCCTGCGTCGGAGCCCCCTCACCGGCTACGAGCTCGCCCGGCTTTCCGGCGTCCCCCGGGCCGACATCTACGACGTCCTCCGTCGGCTTGAGGACCGGGGAGCCGTCGTCCGGGTTGATGCCGAGGGCGGAGTCCGCTACGCGCCCGTAGCCCCTGACGAGCTCGTGGCCCGCCTCCACAGCCGCTACCACGACCTTATTGAAGATGCCCGCCGGACCCTCGCCGAGGTCCGGGCACCGGCCGAACACGAGTATGTCTGGAACACCCGCGGCTATCCGGTTCTGATTGACCACGCCCGGAGCCTGGTCAGGTCCGCCCACGTCGAGCTGCTGGTCGGGGTCTATCCCCCGGAGGCCCGGGCCATCGGACCGGACCTGGCCGGGGCTGAAGCCCGGGGTGTCGCCGTCACGACCGTCTGTTTTGCCGGGTGTCCGGAGGAGTGCGGGGCCTGCCGCGGCCGGGTTTACCGCTACCGGGTCCTGCCCGGTGAGCCGGCCCGGTGGCTTATCGTCATTCCCGACCAGGCCGAGGTCCTGGCCGGGGAAATAACCGGCGACCAGGAGGCCGCCGCGGTCCGGACCCGCCAGCGGCTGCTGGTCGACCTGGTCGGCTGGTACCTGCGCAATACCATTGCCCTGGCCGCGGTGGTTGCCGACCTGGATGCCCGGCTGGACGGCCTGCTCAAACCCGAGACTAGGGCCGTCCTCCGGGCCCTGGGGCCGAAGGAGCGGGCGGCTGATCTGCTCGGTTACCTCCGGGGCCTCCTGCGCCGCGGGCCGGCGGCAAGGCCTGCGGAAGGAGGCTAAAAGATGCCGTTCGCCTGGAAGAATCCGTCCGGGTCCCCGGAGCGTATTTTAGCGGGGAGGGGCCGAAGGGTGGTCGGGGCGATCCGGACGGAAGTGGGGAGCTGGCCGGTGCTGATGCGGCTCGGGCTGGCCGTCTTCGGCGTCGGTGGCCTGACTGACCTTCTGTACCACGCGCTGCCCCCGCAGGCGGGCCTTTTTGGGACCGGGCCGTTCTGGGCCCACTCCGTCACCCTGGTGGGCATGGTGCTGACCATGCTGGGGATTCTCACCGCAAGGAGGTGGAAGCGGAGCAGACCAAAATCTCAGGTTGTTGACCATCCCGTCCTGAAAATTCCAGAGGAGGTGTAAGCTATGCCTATCGGTGCGTTTATCAACGTCTTCCCGCCGGCGGTGTTCCTGCTGGTCCACCTGGTGGCCTTTCTCATCGGCGCGTATTTTGCCTACCGGGCCTTCGGAGCCGGCCTGGGCACCTTCGGCTGGGCCTTCACCCTCTACGCCGTCGCCGAGATCGTCTACATGACCTATCACCTGGACGTAACGGTCTTCCTGTTCGCCCACACCATCTCGGAGGTCCTGGACCTGGTGGCCTTTGTGCTGGTCTTTATCGCCGGCGTCCAGCGGGTGCTTGCGGGCCGGCCGGCGGCGGCCTGATGCCCGGGGTTTTCCGGCTCTTTCTACTCGGGGCCGGCCTTCTGGCCCTGGTTACGGCCTGCGCCCCGGCCGCGTCGACGGCGACCCCGGTCGAGACGGACCAGGTTAAGATGGCCAAGTCCTACCGGTTCGAGCCGGCCGTTATCAGGGTTAAGGTCGGGACGACGGTAACCTGGGTCAACGACGACAACTTCACCCACGACGTCACCTTCACCGCCGGTCCGGCCCAGTTTCACAGCCCGCCCCTGCGGCCGGGCGAGAAGACATCTTTTACGTTCAGCCGGCCCGGCGAGTACCAGTACCAGTGCAGCTTTCACCCGCAGGACATGAAGGGTAAGGTTATCGTCGAGGGCGCCGGAAGTTCAGGATACTGAAACCGACCCGCCCACCGTACACCCCCAAGCCCGGCACCCGGGCCCCGCGGCCGCGGGGCCCGGGTGTTTCTGGCGGATGCGGACTCCGGGTCAGGTAGACTATACTTGAGCAATCCGGCAGCAAGGAGGACCCGTTGACGCAGGAGTGGCGCCCTGACTACATCTGGTCGGACGGCAAGCTTGTCCCCTGGGACCAGGCAACAATTCACCTTACCCAGGCCCACTGGTCGGCTATCGGGGCCGTATTCGAGGGCATCAAGGCCTACAAAAACCCGCAGACCGGGGAGCTCCACGTCTTCAGGCTTAAAGAGCACCTGCGCCGGCTCGGCCAGTCGATGAAGATGGCGGGCCTGAAGCCCGCCTGGTCGGAGGCCGACCTTGAACAGGCCGTCCTCGAAGTTCTCCGGGCGAACAATCGCCGGGACGACACCTACATCCAGCCGGTGGCTTACCCGGTCGGCCCCGGACGGGCCTTCAGCCGGGCCGATGAGGTCCGGACCGGCCTTTACATTACCATCCGGCCCTTCGAGTCCCACCTGCTCACCGACTACCGGATAAACGTCTGCGTAAGCTCGTGGGTCCGGATCGCCGACAACGTGATGCCGCCCCGCATCAAGGCCATCCCCAACTACTGGAACAGCCGGCTGGCAACCCGGGAGGCCCAGGCCGACGGCTACGACGGGGCCGTTATCCTCAATACCGCCGGGAAGGTTGCCGAGGGCCCCGGCGCCTGTCTTTTTATCATCCGGGACGGGGTAGCCATTACCCCGCCGGTAACCGCCTCCATCCTGGAGAGCATCACCCGGGCAACCCTTATCACCCTGCTTCGGGAGGTGCTCGGGGTGCCCGTAATCGAGCGGGATGTCGACCGGACGGAGCTTTACGTCTGCGACGAGGCCTTTTTCTGCGGCACGGCCGCAGAAATCACCCCCATCGCCTCGGTGGACCGGTTGCCCGTCGGGGACGGGGAGGTCGGACCCATCACCCGCCGGCTTCAGCAGGCTTACCACGACATCATCCGGGGCATCGACGGCCGCTTCGCCGAATGGCGCACCCCGGTCGGCGTCGCCCGGCCGGCTGTAGCCGGCGACTGAGGTTCCAGGGTGGCTTTCGAACGGGTCGGGTTTATCGGACTGGGCCGGATGGGCCGGCCTATGGCCCGCAACCTCCTGCGGGCCGGCTACCGGCTGGTGGTTTACGACCTCCGGCCGGAGGCCATGGTGCCCCTTCTGGAGGCCGGGGCCGAGCCGGCCGACGGGCCCCTGGCCCTGGCCCGGGCGAGCGACCTGGTCATCACCATGCTCCCGGGCGACCCTGAGGTCCTCGACGTCTGCGCCCGTCCGGACGGGGTCTGCGCCGGCCTGCGGCCCGGGGCGGTCCTGGTGGACATGGGCACCAACCACCCCGAAACTGCCCGGACCCTGGCCCGGGCGGCGGCCGCGGCCGGGGCCGGCTTTCTGGATGCGCCCGTCTCCGGCGGGGACACCGGGGCCGAGCGGGCCACCCTGACCATCATGGTCGGGGGCGAGCCCGAAGTCTTCGAGCGGATCCGGCCCGTCTTCGAGGCCCTCGGCCGGCAGGTCTTTCACGTCGGCCCGGTGGGGATGGGGCAGGTCTTCAAGCTCTGCAACAACCTGATCTCGGCCGTCCAGATGGCGGCGGTGGCCGAGGCCTTCGCCGTCGGCCGGAAGTTCGGGGCCGACCCCGCCCTGCTGCGCCAGGTGGTCATGGCCAGTAGCGGCCGGTGTCCGGCCGTTGAGAACCGACCCCCGGCTCCGGGCATCCTGGCGGAGGCCCCGGCCAGCCGGGATTATGAGCCGGGATTCACCACCGAGCTCATGGCCAAGGACGTGGGCAACTTCCTGCGGCTGGCCGAAAGCGGGCGGGTGCCGGCCCCGGTGGCGGCCCTGGCCCGGCAGCTTTATCTCATCGCCCTCGGTTCGGGCTACGGGCCGAAGGACTTCTCCGTAATCGGGGAACTTTTCCGGGGGTGGGCCGGCCTTTAAAGACCGAGGTAGGCCGACCGGATGAGCTCGCTTTCGAGAAGCTGGGCCCCCGGCCCTTCCAGGACGACCCGGCCGGTCTGGATGACGTAGCCGTAATCGGCCAGTTCCAGGGCCTCCACCAGGTTCTGTTCCACCAGCAGGACGGTGGTGCCCTGTCTTTTGATCTCGGCCACGGCGTCGAAGATCCGGTCCACCATCCGGGGAGCGAGGCCCAGGGACGGCTCATCCAGCATCAGCAGTTTCGGGCTCAGCATCAGCCCCCGCCCGATGGCCAGCATCTGCTGTTCGCCGCCGCTTAAGGTTCCGGCCACCTGGTTTCGCCGCTCGTAAAGGACCGGGAAGAGACTGAAAACCCGCTCCAGGTTTCGCCGGCGCTCGGCCGGGTCCCGGCGGACGTAGGCGCCCAGCTGGAGATTGTCCAGAACCGAGAGCCGGCCGAAGACCCGCCGGCCTTCCGGCACGTGCGCAATCCCCAGGGCGGTGATCTGGTGGGGTCTGAGGCCGTCGATCCGCCGGCCCTCAAAGACCACCTGCCCGGATTCGGGCCGGACCAGCCCCGAGATGGCCCGCAGGGTTGTGGTCTTGCCGGCCCCGTTGGCCCCGACCAGGGCCACGACCTGCCCGGCCCGGACCTCCAGGCTTATGCCGAAGAGGGCCAGGCTCCCCTCATACCCCGCCCAGACGTCCGAAACGCGCAGCGTAACGTTCTCCAAGGTAGGCCTTTATCACCTCGGGGTTGTTTATGACTTCCTGGGGCCGACCCTCGGCGATCTTGACCCCGAAATCTAAAACGATGACCCGGTCCGAGAGGGGCATCACCACCTCCATCACGTGCTCGACCATAAGGACCGTGACCCCAAGCTCGGTTCGAATCCGCCGGACCAGCTCCACCGCCGCCTGCCGCTCCTTAGGATTAAGGCCGGCCATCACCTCGTCCAAAAGCAGAAGCTTCGGGCCGGTGGCCAGGGACCGGGCCATTTCAACCCGCTTTTTGAGGGCGATGGGCAGGCCGTCGACCAGCTCATCCGCTTGGGCCGAGAGGCCGGTAAGGTCGAGGATATCCCGGGCCACTTCCGCTGCCCGGCGCGGGTTCGGGTTGCGCAACAGCGCCCCGACCATGACGTTCTCGAAGGCCGTAAGCCCCCGGAAAACCCGCACCACCTGGAAGGTGCGGGCGATTCCGGCCCGGCAGATTTTATCCGGCGGCCAGCCGGTGATGTCGACCCCCTCGAACCGGACGCGGCCGCCGTCGGGCCGGTAGAACCCGGTTATGCAGTTAAAGAGGGTGGTCTTGCCGGCGCCGTTCGGGCCGATCAGGCCGACGACCTCGCCGGGGTAAATGGCAAACGTCACGTCCTGGTTGGCCAGCAGGCCCCCGAACCGCTTGGAGAGGCCTTCGACTTCAAGCAGCGGGTCCGGCAACTTTGACCTCCCTGGGTTTCCTCGGCCGGCGCAGGCTCCTGACCCAGGCAACGATTCCGTAGGGCTGAAGGACCGAGATGGCCATCACCAGCAGGCCGTAGATGGCCACATCCAGGGCCCGGCCGGTCCCGCCCAGAAGGACCCGGGTCCCCTCCGACAGGCTGATGAGGATAACCGAGCCGATGATCGGCCCGGCGACGGTGCCGACGCCGCCGAGGACCGCAACCAGGACGACCAGCAGCGAAATAGAGAAAGCGAAGACGCTGGTTGGGTCGATGTAAAGGACGTACATGGCGTAAAACGAGCCGCCCAGGGACGTGAGGGCGGCCGTCATGGCGTACGCAATCATCTTATACCGGGTGATATCGATGCCCAGCGACCGGGCGGCGTCCTGGTCGGCCCGGATGGCCCGGAAGTAATACCCGAGCCGGCTGCGCCCGACCCAGACGTTAAGCAGGATCACCCCGATGAGCATGCCCAGGGCAATGTAGTAATAGGGGGCCTTGGACCGGTGGAACTGCAGGTTGATAAAGCTTTCGGGCAGGATCGGCACGTAGATGCCGACGGCCCCGCCCACGTATTCCCAGTTGGTGAAGATGGTTGCGACGATCTCGTTCAGGGCGATGGTTGCGATGGCGAAATAGTGGCCCCGGACCCGGAAGCACGGGTAGCCCAGAATCACCGAGACGATGACCGCGTTGACGGCTCCCACCAGCATCCCCACCCAGGGGCTCAGGCCCAGGTCCCGCAGGAGGACGACCGTGGTGTAGGCCCCGATGCCGAAGTAGGTGGCGTCGCCCAGGGAGACCTGGCCGGCATAACCCCCGATGATGTTCCAGGCCAGGCCCATCATGGCGTAAAGAAAGATCAAAATCATCACGTGCTGGGGGTAAGGCAGGGTGACCACCAGGGGGAAGACGATAAGCCCCAGCAGAAGAACCCCGAGGCCTGCCGCCGGAAGGAGCCTGCCCCTCACCATCGGCCGAAGAGCCCCTGCGGCCGCCAGAGGATGACGCCCATATACACCAGGTAGACGACGACCATCTTAAACGCCGGGGTTATGAAGCCGGCCACGACCTGGACCAGGCCGATGATGAGGCCGCCGATGAGCGCTCCGGTCACGCTGCCGAACCCGCCCAGGGCAACGACCACGTAGGAGGTGAGGGCAAAGACCGCCCCGACCTCCGGGTAGATGTAGTAGAACATTGAGAGCAGGGCCCCGGCCACCCCGACGCAGGCCGCCCCGATGCCCCAGGCCAGGGTGAACATCCGCTCGGTGTCGATGCCCATGAGGGCGGCCGTTTCCCGGTCCTCCGAAGTGGCCTGGAGGGCCCGACCCAGCTCGGTCCGGTAAATCAGAAGGTAAACGGCCCCCGTTGCCAGGACGGCCCCGAGGGCGGCCGCCACCTGGGGCAGGCCGAAGAAGACCCCGAAGATTTCCACCCGGCCACCCAGCAGGGGCTCGGTGATGGAGCGGAAGTTAGGGCCCCAGAGAAACTGGGCCAGGCTCTTTAAAAAGACCGAGAGGCCGAAGGTGCAGAAGATCTGGGCCAGCATCGGGGCGTTAAGAATGTGCCGGATGAGGATTTTATGGGTCAGAACCCCGACGATAAAGAGGAGCGGCCCGCAGACCAGGACCGAAAAGACCGGGTCAACGCCGAAGAGGGAATAAAGCCAGAAGGCCGCAAACATGGCGAGCATAAGGAACTCGCCGTGGGCGAAGTTGACGATATCCATCACCCCGAAGATCAGGGTGAGGCCCACCGAGATGAGGGCAAAGACGAACCCGATAAGGACCCCGCTGACAACCACCTGAACGAGCAGGTCAGCGCTCACCATTAGCGCTGGCTCCACTTGGGCATCGGCCAGACGATCTCCCGGGTTGCCAGGTCGAAGGGCCAGACGGTGTAGTACTGGCCGCCGATGATCTGCAGGTTCACGCCCTGGGCGTAGATGTTCTGGTGGGTCTTCTCGTCGAACTTCACCCCCTGCCAGGGCATGATGGTCTGGTCCCCGGGAATATCCGTCTGCAAAAGCGCCTGCCGGATCGCCTCCGGGTCCAGGGATTTGGCCCGGTTAATCGCATCGGCCAGCACCAGCATCCCGGTAAACGACCGGGCCGAGTTTTCGGTCATCGGCTGACCGAACTTCTGCTGAAACATCTCGGCGACAACCTTGGCCGCCGGCCGCTTGGCGGTGATATCCGCCGACCAGGCCGCCCGGGTAATCGCGTAGTCGGCGTCCTTGCCCAGCGTCTTCGTGTACTGCGGGTCCACAAACCCGGCCCCGTAGCCCAGGATCATCTGGGGCGTGTAGTCGAGCTGTTTATACGTCCGGATAAACAGGATCAGGTCCGACGTGTACGAAACCTGGAAGAGGACGTCGGGATTTGCGGCCTTGATCCGCTGGACCTCGCTGGTCACGTCCGACGTATTGGCCGGGTAGGCGATGTCGACCACGACCTGATAACCGTACTCCTGGGCGTACTGCTTGGTTATCTTGTTGGCGTCCGTCCCGTAGAGGGTATTTTCGTTGACGATGCCGATGGTGCGGACCTTGACGCCCTTCTTCTCCATGTCCCGGAGCAGGTCGAAAAGGTTCTTGCCGAAGGTGGCATCGTGCGGCCCGGTCCGGAAGAACCACTTGAAGCCCCGCTCGGTCAGGGACGGCGAAGACGACTCGAAGTTAACATAGGGGATGCCCAGCCGCTCGGCCACCTGGGAGGCGGTGGCCGTCACCGAACTGTGGTAGGCCCCGGTCAGGGCAACGACCTTCTCCTGGGTGATGAGCCGTTCGGCCTCGGCCTGACCTTTCTCAGGCGTTCCCTGGCTGTCGGCCCAGACGATCTGGATCTTGGCCCCGCCCAGGTTCGGAAGGCCCTCTTCCCGGGCCAGGGGCAAATTGAGGTCGTATTTACCATTGATAATTTCCACCGCCAGCTCGATGCCGTACCGGCCGTCCAGACCCGAGCTGGCAGCCGGACCGGTCAGGGGATAGATGGCCCCGATCTTGATCTCCTTCGGAAAGGACGGCTGACCGGAAGGCTGCTGGCCGACGGCCGGGGCCGGGGTGCCGGTCTGGGCACACCCGACCGCAAGCCCGCCGACGAGGCCCACAAGGCCGAGGTTGAATTCCCGCCTGCTTACCCGCCGAACCACGGTTCTGCCCTCCTTTATGCGCTTAAAATCCGCCGGCCGCAGGGTTCAAGTTATTATAACTTTTCCGCCCGCCGCATTCGCTGGGCAGTCTGGACAAAGGTCATGCCGGGTCGTTGTGCCGGCTATTATAGCCTACCGTTCAGCCGCCGGACGGGGCCTGGCCCCACCCCGCAATGCCCGGGTGGCCTCCCAGTCCACCTCCAGGGTGGCCGGGTCGATGACGACCCCGTAGGCCGTCCGGGCCGCCTCGACCGAGACGTAGCCGTCGACGACGTCGGCCCGCACCAGCTCCGGGTCCCGCTCGAAGGGGTCCCCGTAGCCGCCCCCACCGGGCAGGCGCAGAATCACCTCCGTCCCCGGCTGAAGGATGAGCCGCTCCTTGGAGTGGGGCCGGCGGCCGTCGCTGACAACCACCTCGCCCCGGGCCCCCTCCAGGCCGCCGAAGAGGCCCCGGGGGGCGAAGCGGGTCCGGTCGTACATGGACGAAAGCATCCAGGGCCGGTCGGTGCGGACGGTCAGCTGGATCTCCTGCCCCAGGCCGCCCCGGTAGCGGCCCGGCCCGCCCGAATCGGGCCGGACCTCCTTGCGCCTGATGAGAAGGGGCGAGAGGTTCTCGACGACCTCGGTCGGCACCCCCATGATGCCGCTGGGAAAGGCGGTGTTGGAAAGGCCGTCCTTGTTCGGCCGGGCTCCGGTCCCCCCGGCCGTGAAGAAAACGTACGTATAGGGCCGGCCGCGGCGGCTGTCCCAGCCGGCCGTCTGGACGTTCCAGATGTTGCCGGCCCCCTCGGCCATGACCCGGTCGGGGACGGCCTGGCTTAAGGCCCGGAAGATGATGTGGGGCAGCAGGTGGCCGATAATGTGGCGGGCCGCCACGGGGGCAGGGGGCTGGGCGTTCAGGATACAGCCGGGCGGGGCGTAAACTTCCAGGGGCCGGAAGCTCCCGGCATTATTGGGAACCTCCGGGCAGAGGGCGCACTTGAGGGCGTAGGTTGTGTAGGCGTGGGTGTAGTTCATGACGACGTTAATGCCGTAGGGGCTCTGGGGCGAGGAGCCGCTGTAGTCGACGAAAACTGAGTCTTCCCGGAACTCGAGGCGGACTCTAAGATAAACAGGCTCGTCAAAGCCGTCCGACCAGCCGTCGGCCTCGTAAACCCCGGGCGGAACGGCCCCGATGGCTTCTCGCATGGCCCGCTCGGACCGGGAGAGGATCTCGTCGGCCAGGGGGTCGAGGCTTTCGAGGCCGTACTCGTCCATCATCTCCAGCAGGCGGTGGCCGCCGACCTCGTTGGAGACCATCTGGGCGTGGAGGTCGCCGATGACTTCCCGGGGCGTCCGAACGTTGGCTTCGATGAGCCGCAGGAGGGTCTGGTCCGGCTCGCCCCGGCGGTAAAGCTTCGAAATGGGGACGTGGAGGCCCTCCTCGTAGACCTCCCGGGCATCCGCCCCGAGGATCCGGCCCCCGATGTCCAGGGCGTGGCAGATGTTCCCGATAAAGGCAACCAGCCGGCCTTTGCGAAAGATGGGGGTGACAACCGTGAAGTCGTTGAGGTGGCCGGCCGTCTGCCAGGGGTTGTTGGTCACCAGCACGTCGCCGGGCTCGAGGCTCTCGGGCGGGAAGGCCTTCAGGAAATGATACATCGCCGCCTGCATCGGGTTGATGTGGCCGGGCGTACCGGTGACGGCCTGGGCGAGCAGGTTGCCCCGGACGTCGAAGATGCAGGCCGAAAGGTCACCCGATTCCCGGACGATGCTGGTAAAGGAGGTCCGGATGAGGGCGGCGGCCTGCTCGTTGACCACGGCAATGAGCCGGTTCCAGAGGACTTCGAGGGTTACGGGGTCGAAGGTCTGGGCCATGCCGGAAAGGGTCCTCCTGCTGAACTCAGCCTGATTTTAGCCCAGGAGCACCGGCCCCGGCCAGCCGCGGGCCGCCACATTTGCGGGGCCCCCTCCCGCCGAAGAGAGGGACAAGATTTAAAAGGCCCGGTGACCGGTTTCCCCCGAATGAATAAAAACCGCGGCCTGGCCGGAAGTTGCTCGGCCAGGCCGCGGCCAGCCGGGGCCTGCCTATTCGGGTGCGGCCCGGGCTATGAGCCAGGTCGAAACCAGGGCAAGGAGGGTTACGACGACCCCGATAATGATGCCAACGACTTCGTTAGACATCTGCCGCGCCTCCGGCGGTAGTTTTACAGCCGCACACCGAAGACCTGGTTGAGCACCGTCAGGGTCACGAAGAAGGCGAAGAACAGGGCCGCCAGAACGAGCGTCAGCTCCCGCCAGAGGGGTGGCCGGAGCTCCGGCGGCAGGAACTTGCGGTTAACGTAGAGGGTGTGCAGGGAAAGGACAATGAAGTTAAAGCCGGCCATATTTGCGCCGATGAGGATAAGGATGAGCGGCTGGGCCAGGTTGATGGCGATGGCCCCCCAGATGGTGAAGACCAGCAGGACGCCGTAGTAGACGAGGCGGACATCCCCGCCCCGCCAGGCCCGGATCCTGGCACTGCCGGTCCAGAGCATGTCCGTTACCATCCGGGCGAAAAGGTCAGTGATACCGAGCTGGGTGCTGAACAGGATCCAGAAGCCGCAAAGCAATGTCAAGAACCACATGGCCGGGCCCCAGACCTGGGAGAGATACTGGGCCTGGAAGGCCGCCACCGCAAAACCCGAAATATCGGTGCCCGGCGGAATAAACTGAACCGTGAGCAGGGCCGGCAGAAACATGCCGAGGAAACAGCCAACCGTCCAGACCAGGTACTGGTCCACGGCCAGGTATTTCCACCACTGGGTCCAGCGGCGCACGTTCTCCAGGGTTACGGGGAAAATCTTACCTTCATGGGTGAGGGCGATTCGCTGGCCGCCCACCAGGGCCGGGATAAAGCCGACCACCTTGCCCATGCCGAAGCCCTTGTCCCGGAGCCAGTTGCTGATGGTCGAGTTGCCGACCCCGCCGGCCCCGGCGTAGGCCGCAAAGCCGCCCAGGAGGAGCCAGTCGGCCCCCTGCGGCAGGGAGCCGAAACTTACGAAACCTTTGGCAACTGTAAGCCACGTCCCGGCCGACACGAAGAAGACGCCGATGATAACCAGGAAGTAGAGGATCCAGAAGATCATGAACCACTCGGCCAGCTCGAGGGTCCGCTCAATGCGCCGACCGAAGGCGACGATGGCGATGGCCAGGAGGAAAGTAACGTAGCCCCAGAAGAGGACCGTCGGCCGGTCGTTGGCCGTCGGAAGCCGGCCCAGGAAGGCGGCGGCAATGGCCGTCGCCGCCGAGAGGGCCCAGCCGGGCCAGCCGACCTGCAGGAAGGCCAGAACCGAATAGACGATGCCCCAGAAGGCCGGCCCGGGTTTGGTCCGCATAAACCCGGTGTAGATCGGCTCGCCGGTGTAGAGGGTGTAACGGGCGAACTCGGTGTTAATAATCACCTGCAGGATAATCGAGGCTGTCGCCACCCACAGGAGGGTGGCACTGTACTTGGCCGTCGTCGCCGGCCCGATGAGCCATTCGCCGCTCCCAATGGAAATGCCGAGGAGGATCGCCCCCGGCCCGATGATGGCCGCCGCATTCTTCCAGCTGAACGGGGGCGGGGCCGGGAGGTCGGCAACTTCCCAGGGGGGCAGTTCGCCGGCCGGGACCTTGTCGCCGGGTTTCAGCTGCTGAACCGCCATGGCTGCGCCTCCTTCTGGAGAGTCTAAGCTTCTTCGGCCCGGGCACCGCCGGTGAGCAGGTGCACCAGGTAACCGACCACAATGGCCGCACAGTACCAGCTGTAAAGACCGAACCAGAAATTGAACCGGGTGATCTGGTCAAAGCCGCCGATAACCAGCTGCAAAATAGGGCCAACAATGAAGACGATAATGCCGGCAATTAGACCGGCCCGGGAATCTCCGTTACCCATAAATGGTCCTCCTGCCGCCTGCAATCTAAAATTTCTGCCAGTCTATAGCATAATCCTTTCCCGATGTCAACTCATTCCTTATTACGGAATCACTTTTGTACATCGGAAATTATGCGCGGTGGCTTCCCGCGGGAAGCTGTCGGCGGTAAAATCTCCAGGGGCGTTCGGAACCTGTGGGGGGTGAATATGACGTGAACATGACCGGTAATCCGGCCCTGGTCGCTGGCCTCCTCCGGCCCGAAGCCTACCCCCACCGGCCCCGGCGGGTCCGGCTGGTCGAGACCCACATCTCTTACGTCTTTCTGGCCGGACCCTACGCCTACAAGGTTAAAAAGCCGGTCAATTTCGGCTTCCTGGACTATTCGACCCTCGAAAAACGCCGGCACTTCTGCGAGGAGGAGGTCCGCCTCAATCAGGCCCTCTGCCCCGGAACCTACTTGCGGGTGGTGCCCATCGTCCGGACGCCGACCGGGCTTCTCGTCGGGGGTGAGGGCGAGCCGGTGGAGTACGCCGTCCTCATGCGCCGGCTGCCGGTGAGCCGGATGCTTGACCGGCTCGTCAGGCGGGGCCGGGTTGACCCGGAAGCTGTGGTTCGGATCGCCCGGAAGGTCGCCGCCTTCCACGCCGCCTCCGACCACGGCCCCGAAATCGACCGGTTCGGTGAACCGGAGCTTATCCGGTTCAACTGGGAAGAAAACTTCGCCCAGACCGCCCCGTATATCGGCCGGACCATTCCCCGCCGCTGGTACGAAGGCATTCGCCGCTACGTGACCGGTTTTCTCGACACATCCGCCGGCCTTCTGCTCGGGCGGATTGGGCAGGGGCGGATCCGGGACTGCCACGGGGACCTGCGCGCCGAGAGCATCTGTGTTGAAAACGGCATCTGCATCTTCGACCGCATCGAATTCAATGACCGGTTCCGGTACGGCGATGTGGCCGCCGAGGTGGCCTTTCTGGCCATGGACCTGGATGCCCTTGGCCGGCCGGACCTGGGCTATCTCTTTGCCGAAAGCTATATTGAGGCGTCGGGCGACCGGGAGCTGCGCCGGCTCCTGCCCTTCTACCAGTGCTACCGGGCCTACGTTCGGGGCAAGGTCACCAGCTTCCGCCTCGACCAGGTTGAAACTGACGCCGAACGGCGCAGAATACGCCGGGTCGCCCGGCGATATTTTCGGCTCGCCTGGGATTACGCCCGGGCGCCCGCCGGCCCGGCGCTGACGGTTCTGACCGGGGTGTCGGCCGAAAGCGGACCGGTCCTGGGCCGGGGTCTCGCCTGCCGCCTGGGAGCGAGCTTCCATCCCGGGGGCGCAGCCCGGACGATTCGGACCGACCTCGAGGCCGGATACCCGGTTGTTACCCTTGCCGACCCGGAAGTCCGCCTGGAAGAGCTGGTCGGGGTTAGGCCGGCGGTCGTCATTGACTGCCGGGCGGCGGTCTCGGTTGGGGGACCGCCGGCCCGGGCGCTCGACCGGATCCTCCGGTCGGTCTACGCCCGCCTTGACCCGGCCGGTTAAAGGTGTTATTCATTAACTAGGTACCGGAGGTGGATAATTCATGGTAATGCCCAGGATCGGACCGCTGGAGCTGGCCATCATCCTGCTCATCGTGGTGCTCGTGTTCGGGGTCGGCAAGCTGCCGGAGCTCGGCTCCGCCCTCGGACGGGGCATTCGGGATTTCCGGAAGGCCCTCTCCGGCGAGGACGAACAGCGCAACCAGACAAACGCCTGAACTGCCCTCCTTTTGACCCGGTCCGGCCGCCCGCCTGAAGCCGGAGACCGGGCCTGGCTGAAATTCTGGCGCGCCCCCTTTCGACGGCGTATGACGCAGCCTGCCATCCAGGTTAAAAACCTTTCGAAGGCTTACGGCCCGACCCTGGCCCTTAAGGACGTAAGCTTCGAGGTCCGGCGGGGGGAGATTGTCGGCTTTCTGGGGCCGAACGGGGCCGGCAAGACGACGACGATGCGGATTCTGGTGGGCTACCTCCCGCCCACCTCGGGGACGGCCGTCGTTGACGGCTACGATGTCCTGAAAAATTCGCTGGAGGTTCGGCGGCGCATCGGCTACCTGCCCGAAAACATCAGCCTCTACAACGACATGACCGTCGAGGCCTTCCTCGAGTTTATCGCCACCATCCGGGGTGTTCCCCGGAAGCAGATTCGGGAGCGGGTCCGGACGGTCATGGCCCGGACCCGGCTGGAGCACATGGCCCGGGTGCTTATCGGCAAGCTCTCCCGGGGCTATCGGCAGCGGGTCGGGCTTGCCCAGGCCCTGGTTCACGACCCGCCCATTCTCATCCTGGACGAGCCCACCGTCGGCCTGGACCCCCGGCAGATCATCGAAACCCGTCAGCTTATAAAGAGCCTGGCCGGCGACCACACGGTTATCCTGAGCAGTCACATCCTCCCCGAAGTCAGCATGACCTGCCAGCGGGTCCTGGTCATCCACCAGGGCCAGATCGTGGCTGAAGACGCCCCGGAAAACCTGGCGGCCCGGCTCCGGGGGAGCGAGCGCATCCGGGTGGAGGTGCGGGGCCCGGCCGACAGGGTCCGGCGGGCCCTGGAGGCGGTCCCGGGGGTGCTCGCGGTTATCCCCGAAGAACGGGACGGGGTTGCAAGGTTCGCCGTTGACTGCGCCGTCGGGACCGACCTGCGGGAGCAGATCGCCGAGGCGGTGGTTCGGGGGGGCTGGGGACTCCGGGAGCTCCGGCCGGTCGGAATGTCCCTGGAAGAGATCTTCCTCAAGCTGACGACCGAGGAGCCTGAAGGGGATGCGGGCGATCCTGGCGATAACGGCTAAGGAGCTCAACTCCTATTTTGCCTCCTTTATCGCTTATGCCGTTGTGGCCGGCTTCCTCTTCGTGACCGGGGCCTTCTTCTCCCTCTCGGTCCTCCTGAGTCGGCAGGTCAACGTCCGGTTTACCCTTACGGACGTGGCGATCATCCTGCTTTTTGTGTCGCCGGCCGTCACCATGCGTTTGCTTTCGGAGGAGCAGGCCAGCGGCACCCTGGAGCTCCTGGTCACATCGCCCGTTCGGGAAGCCGAAATCGTCCTGGGCAAGTTCCTGGCCGCCCTGGTTTTCCTGGTCATCATGCTCGCGGCCACGGCCTACTATCCCCTCCTGCTCTTCTCCTACAGCCAGCCGGACCCCGGACCGATCCTGGCCGCCTATCTGGGGCTGTTCCTGCAGGGGGCCGCGTTCATCAGCCTGGGGCTTTTCGTCTCAGCCCTTACCCGCAACCAGGTTGTGGCCTATATCTTTACCTTCGCCCTGCTGCTGATTATCTGGCTGTTTGAAGCCATCTCCGGCATCTTTGGGGGACAGGTCGGGGCGGTCCTTTCGAGCCTGGCCTTTTACAACCACTTCGTCGACTTCCCCAAGGGAGTCGTCGACAGCAAGGACGTGGTTTTTTACCTTTCGGTTGTCGTCTTCGGTCTGGTGCTGGCCGAGCGGGTTCTCGAGTCCCGGAGGTGGCGGTAGGCGGAGATGGCTGCGGCCGGCCGCATTCTCCGGGACGCGGTTAAATTCCTGGCCCCCATCGGCCTGGCGCTGATTGTCGGGGCCGGGGCCCGCTTCGTCATCCAGGGTCAGCTCGACCTCATCGGCCAGGGCCTCCTCGCCGCCGGGGCCGTGCTTGTGCTGGCTTATCTGGTCGCATTCCCTTCAGAGACGGCGCGGGTCGTTCGGGCCCGGCAGACCCGATACGGGTCGAATACGGCCGTGCTCATTGCGGCGGTCGCCGGCATTCTGGTTGCGGCGAACATCCTGGGGACCCGCTATCACTACCGGTGGGACCTGACCCGGACCGGTCGGTTCACCCTGAGCGAGCAGACCCGGCAGATCCTCGGCGAGCTTAGGGCCCCGCTCAAGGCCTACGCCTTTTTCACCGAGGGCTCGACCACCGAGGACCGGGTCCAGGCCGAGGACCTCCTCAAAGAGTACAAGAACGCCTCGGCCCTCTTTGACTACGAGTTCATCGACCCCGACCGGGAGCCGTCCCGGGCGGTGCAGTACAACGTCCGGCTTTACGGCACGGTGGTCTTCGAGTACCAGGGCCGCCGCCAGGAGGCGACTTCCGTCAGCGAACAGCAATTTACTTCGGCCATCCTGCGGGTTGTCCGGGAGTCGCCGAAGAAGGTCTACTTCCTGGTGGGCCACGGCGAGCGGGACAGCGCAAGCTTTGACCGTCCCGGCTACTCCCAGGCGAAGGCGGCCCTGGAGGCCAACTCCATGAATGTGGCCACCCTCAACCTGGCGACCGCCCAGAATGTGCCCGACGACGCCGACGCCGTGGTCATCGCCGGGCCGACCCGGCCCGCCCTGCCCCAGGAGCTGGATGCCCTGAGCAGATACCTGGCCCGGGGTGGTGGGGTGGTGGTGCTGGCCGAACCCGATACCCCCCAGCCCTTTATCGACTGGCTCCGTCAGTACGGCCTCCAGGTCGGGCCGGGGGTGGTGGTCGAACCTGGCCGGGCTTACTTCGGCGACCCGCTGACGCCGGTGGTGGACACCTATGAGCCGGGTCCGATAACCCGGAACCTTGGGGCCACGGTCTTTGCCGTCGCAACGGCCGTAACCCGAACGGCCGAAACCCCGACCGGCCTGGTCTATACCGACCTTTTTAAGACGACCGACCAGAGCTGGCTTGAGACCGATAAGTCCGTTGCCCGCTATGACCCCGGGGTGGACACGAAGGGCCCCCTGACCCTGGCCGTGACGGTCGAGGGGAAGTTTCCTGGGGCCGGCGACCAGTCGGGGTCGGCCCAGAACGGCCGGCTGGCGGTCGTGGGGGACGCCGACTTTGCGGCCAATCAGTGGGCCGCCGCCCCCGGCAATAACGACCTGTTTCTGCGGCTCGTCTCCTGGGCGGCAAAACAGCAGGAGGGTGAACAGCTTGTTTCCATCCCGCCCCGACCCAGCAACGAGCCGAACCTGATTCTGACGTCCCAGCAGCAGAACCTGGTCTTCCTCTCCTCGGTAGTATTTCTGCCGGCCATCGTCCTGCTGCTGGGGGCGATCGTCTGGTACCGGCGCCGCTGAGACCGTGCCTTTCGGACGCGCAACCATCATCCTGGCCGTTGTTGCGGTCGGCCTCCTGGCCTACGTTTACTTTGTCGAGCTGGCCCGGCCGGCACCGTCCGGGCTCGAGCAGCGCAGTCCCGAGCTTTTTAAGTTTGACCCGGCCGACCTTCGCTTCATTGAGGTCAGGACCGGCGGGGGCCAGGTTCGGGCGGAGCGGTCGGAAGGGGGCGAGTGGCGGCTCACCAGCCCGGAGGCGGCCCCCGCCGACCCGGCGCGGCTTGACTCGGTGGGCCGACAGCTCGGGTCGCTGGTGGCCGGCCGGGTGGTTGAGGAGCAGCCGTCGGACCTGGCACCCTACGGTCTGAGCCAGCCCGTCCTGACGGCTACCGTGGGCCTGAAGGACGGGCGGCAGGAACAGCTCTTTTTCGGCCAGACGAATCCGGCCGGGCTGAGCCGGTACGCCCGGAAAGGGGGCGACCCCAGGGTCTACCTCGTGTCAAACAGCCTCTACGATGACCTGAACCGGCTGGTAACCCAGCCGCCGGTGGCAACGCCCACGCCGACGCCGTCGCCGACTCCCGAGGCGAGCCCGACGCCCACCCCGGGCGGTTAGAACTATCGGGTGACGGGCACTTATAATAATAAAGTGACTTTCGTCCGGCCCGGAGGAACCTTTTGATGCCGCTTCCGCTGGCAGGCATTCGGGTTATCGACCTCGCCCAGATGTGGGCCGCCCCGGCGGCCGCCATGTACCTGGCCGACCAGGGAGCCGAAGTCATCAAGGTGGAGCCCCTCTGGGGCGACGACGCCCGGCGCACGTTCACCCTGCCGCCCCTGCCCAACGGCGAGAGCCGGGCCTTCCTGCCCCTGAACCGCAACAAGCTGGGCATCGCCCTCGACATCCGCCACCCGGCCGGGCGGGAGGTAATTTACCGGCTGGTGCGCACCGCCGATGTCCTTATTCATAATTTCCGGCCGGGCGTCGCCGAACGGCTCGGCTACGACTACCCTACCCTGAAGGCCCTTAATCCCCGGCTCATCTACGGCTGGCTTACGGGCTACGGGCCCGAGGGCCCTTACGCCGGGCGGGGAAGTTACGACCTCATTATCCAGGCCATTTCGGGTGTGCTTGCCCGGCGCCGCCGGCCCGACGGCATGCCCATAAGCTCCGGGATCTGGGTGGCCGATATGAGCGCGGCCATGTTGCTGGCCTACGGCATCACCCTGGCCCTGCTGGCCCGGGAGCGCACCGGGGAGGGCACCGTCGTCCAGACCTCGCTCCTTCAGGCGGCCCTGGCGATGCAGTTCGTCGACCTGGTCGAAGTGGAGCGGGAGGTTCGGCCCGAAAAGCCGGTGGATTTTTCGGCCCAGGCGATGTACGCGCCCTACCGGTGTGCCGACGGCCTCTATCTTATCCTGGTGGTCGTCCAGGACTCCCAGTGGCGCCGGCTCTGCCAGGTTCTGGGCGTGCCGGAGCTGGCCGACGAGCCCAGGTTTGCCACCGCCCTGGGCCGGGCCCAGAACAGCCCCGAACTTTACGATATCGTGGCCGCCCTCTTCGAAACCAGGCCGCGGGACGAATGGATCGCCGAACTTCAGGCGGCCGATGTCCCCTGCGCCCCCATCCTGAGCCCCTTCGAAGCCCTCCATCAGCCCCAGGTCGAGGTGAACCGGATGGTCGTTGACCTGGACGACCCGGTTGCCGGCCGCACCCGGATGGTCGGGACGCCGGTGCGCCTGCTGGACGCCCCTCAGGTTGCCCACATGCGGGCTCCCCTGCTCGGGGAGTACACCCGGCAGGTACTGCTGGGGCTGGGTTACACGGAGGCCGAAATTGCCGCCCTCGAGGCGGAGAATGTTATCAAGTGTGCTGGAGGTTAGCCGATGACGTCGCGTAGCCGGACAGTTCTGAGCCTTTTTATCCTTGGTTTGCTCCTCCTTTCGGCCTGCCAGCCGGCGCCGGGCGCGCCGGCGCCTTCGCCGGGACAGCCCCAGGAGAAGACCCTCAAGGTCGGGATGCTGCTGGCCATGACCGGGCCCGGGTCGTTCTACGGCCAGGTTATGAGCCGGGGGGCCCAGCTGGCCGTGGACCAGCTCAACAAGGCCGGCGGGGTGAAGGGCTGGAAGCTCCAGCTCGTCATCGAGGACCACAAGAGCGGCGACGCCGAAGCCGGCGCCAGCGGCGGCCGGAAATTGATGGAGGTCGACCGGGTGCCGGTGATCCTGAGCTCGTATACCGCCCCGACCCTGGCCATTCAGCCCATCGCCGTCGAGCGGAAGGTCCTCCTCTTTAACGGGGGCGGCGTCGGGGCATCCCTTATTAACAAAGAAAACCTCTACAACACCCGGATGCTCGGAAGTCAGCTCATGCCCGGCCTGGTTCAGTTGCTTGTCCAGGAAAAGGGCGTCAAGCGGGTAGCCACCATCTTCTGGAACGATGCGGCCGGCCGGAGCGTGAATGACAGCGTCAAGTCCGCCTGCGGTCGACTCGGGTGTCAGGTTGTGGCCGAGGAGCCCCACGATATCGGCCAGACCAACTACGGCCCTCAGATCGCCCGGATAAAGGCGGCCAACCCCGATGCCGTCGTGGTCGGCTCCTACGGGAACGACGTCGGCTACATCGTCAATCAGCTCCGGGCCCAGGGAGTCAACGTCCAGATCGCCGGCAACGAGTGGACTCCGGACGCCCAGCGCATCGCCGGCGACGCCCCGATGGAAGGCTACGTCGTGGCCCTGGACCGGTTTGACCCGACGGGCCAGGACCCCAGGACCAAAGAGTTCGTGGACGCCTACCGGGCGGCCTACGGCGAAGTTCCGGAGTTCTACGCCGCCAACTACTATGACCTGGTCTACTTCGTTCTGCGGGCGCTGATCGAGCAGGCGGTCGATGCGGGCAAGGACCCGTCTCAGCCCGGGGTTCTGCTTGACCTGATGAAGCAGGCCGCCCAGTCGGGGAAAAAATTCGGCACCGTCTACGGCGGCGACATGGTCATTAACCCCGACGGGACGACCACCAAGCCGGCCGGCCTCTTTCGGGTCGAATCGGGGAGCCTCAAGCTCTTCGCCCGGATAGTTAACGGTCAGGTCGTCAAGGCGCAATAGGAAGCCGTGAGCCCGGACCTGCTGGCCCAGCTGACCGTTAACGGCCTGCTCTCCGGCAGTTTTTACGGCCTCGTCGGGCTGAGCTGGGGGTTGATCTTTTCAACAACGAAGGTCTTTCATTTCAGCCACGCCCTGACCTTCGCCGCGGCCGGGTACGGCTTCACCCTTGCCGCCACCGCCGGCCTGCCCCTGCCGGCCGCGGCGGCGGTTGCCGGGCTGGTCGGGGCTGCGGCCGGGCTGGCCGAGGAGCGGTGGCTCTACAGGCCACTGCGCCGGGCATCGGCGCCCCAGCTTAATATCTTCCTGGCGTCGCTGGGGTTTCTCTTTGCCGGTCAGAGCCTGCTTCAGATCGTTTTCGGGCCGTCGGCCCGACGGGTGCCTGGCTTCACCGAGGCCGGTATCAGCTTTGGGCCGGTGGCGTTCACGGACCTGGATGCGGTGACGGCCGCCGGCTCGGTGGGGCTTGCCGCCCTTACCCTGGTTTTTCTGTACAACAGCCGGCCGGGACGGGCGATTCGGGGCGTTGCCAGCAACCCGGAGCTGGCCAGGGCAGTGGGGATCAATGACGATGCCGTCTTCAGCCTGGTATTTGCCCTGGGGTCGCTGTTGGTCGGCCTGGCGGCGGTCCCTTATGTCCTTAAAAATGCGGCGACCCCAACTATGGGCCTGGCTCCGGTCCTGGCCGGATTTATCGGGGTTTTCCTCGGGGGTGTTGGGAGCTACGGCGGGATGGTCGTTGGTGGGGTAATCCTGGGCCTGGCCGAGAACCTGGGGGGCCTCTTCCTACCGGGCTACTGGCAGACGGTTATCGCGTTCGTGATCCTTTTCCTGCTGGTCCTCCTTAGGCCGTTCGGCCTCTTCGGTCAGGCGGCGAGGTGAGAAGGTGGAGTTCTGGGTTCACGTCGTCGACACGGTCCTGATCTTCACCATCCTCGGACTTTCGCTGAACCTGGTCCTGGGGTTCTCGGGCCTTGCGTCCATGGCCCACGCGGCCTTTTTCGGCCTTGGGGCCTACGCCGCGGCCCTGCTGAGTGCCGGCCTGGGCTGGCCGTTCCCGCTGAACCTGGCCGCGGCCATCCTGGTCACCGGGGCGGTGGCGGCGGTTGCGGCCCTGCCCGCGTTGCGGGTGCGGGGCGAGTATGTGATCCTGCTAACCCTCGCCCTGCAGATGTTCGCCTACGGGCTGATGCTCTCCTGGGTGGAGCTTACCGGCGGCCGAACCGGCCTGCCGGGAATCCCCCGACCGGTCATTTTCGGCTGGAAGCTCGTTACCCCGCCTGACTTTCTGCCCCTGCTGCTTGGGGCTGCCGCGGTGACCTTTCTGGTCTGCCGCCGCATTGCCAATTCGCCTTACGGTCGGGTCCTGAAGGCCCTCCGGGAGGACGAGGCGGCGACCACCGCCCTTGGGAAGAACGTTCTCGCCTTCCGGGTGAGCCTCTTTGCGGTTTCGGGGGGCATCGCCGGCGCGGCTGGGGGCCTTTTTGCCCACTACCATGCCTTCATCAACCCCTTTTCGTTCAGCCTGGACCAGTCCATCTTTCTCATCGCCGTCGTTACCCTCGGGGGAACGGCAAACCTCTGGGGAACAGCCGTCGGCGCCCTGCTCTTCGTCGGGGTGCCTGAGCTTCTGCGATTTCTCTACCTTCAGCAGGATATCGTCGCCCCAGTTCGGAACCTGATTTTCGGCCTTCTGCTGGTGGCATTTATGCGGTTCCGGCCCCAGGGCATTATCCCGGAGTATGCCGGCCTCGAGCGCCGGCTGGCCGGGCTTAAGGCGGAGGCCGCACCCGTCGGGGAGCTTTTCCGGTCGGCGGCCAGGAAACTCGCCGCAACCGGCCTGAGCCGGAGCTTCGGCGGGATCCAGGCAGTCCGGGGCGTCGACCTGGAGCTGCGGCCGGGCGAAGTAGTCGCTCTGGTCGGTCCGAACGGGGCCGGCAAGACGACGGTCTTCAATCTGCTTACCGGCTTTCTGCGGCCTGACGCCGGGCGGGTCTACTTAAACGGCGAGGATATCACCCGCCTTTCCCCCTGGCAGCGGGCCCGCCGGGGTCTGGTTCGGACTTTCCAGGACGTCCGGGTATTCCAGCGGATGACGGTTCTGGACAACGTCCTGGTGGCGGTGCCGAATCAGTCCGGCGAAAACTTGCTGAGCCTGTTTTTCAGGCCCGGAAAGGTTGCAGCCGACGAGAAGGTTGCCCGGGCCCTCGCCTTCGGCTATCTGCAGTTTGTCGGCCTGGCGGACCGGGCCGGGGTTCTGGCCGAATCGCTGTCGTTTGGGGAACAGAAACTGCTGGCCCTGGCCCGGGCGCTGGCCGTCCGGCCGACGGTGATCTTGCTTGATGAGCCGGCCTCAGGCGTCGACCCCCAGTGGGTCGAGCGAATGCTCGACCTGATTCGCCGCCTCCGGGATGCCGGCTGTACGGTCGGCCTGGTGGAGCACAACCTGGAAGCCGTTCGGGCCGTGGCCGACCGGGCCTACTTTCTGGAGGCCGGTCAGGTTGTGGCTTCGGGCCGCCCTGAGGAGCTTGTCCGGGACCGGCGGCTGGCCGAAATTTACTTCGGGGTCTGAAAATGGGCGTTGCCACCGCGCCGCGCCTTCAGGTTGAGGGTCTGGTCACCGGGTACCGCCGGAAGCAGGTCGTCTTTGACTTCTCGGTCCGGGTCGAACCCGGCGAAATCGTTGCCCTCATCGGCCACAACGGGGCCGGAAAGACGACGGCCCTCAAGGCAATCTTCGGACTTCTGCGGGCCTGGGCGGGGTCAGTTGTTTTCGAGGGGCAGGTGGTTACAAACAGCCCGCCTGACGCCAACGTCCGGCGGGGGATGGCCTACATCCCCCAGGAGCGGGCGGTTTTCCCGGACCTGACCGTGGCCGAAAACCTCGACCTGGGCGGCCTGACGGTTACGGACCCGGCAGTCCGAAGACAGCGGCTGGAGGAAGTCTTCGGCCTCTTCCCCGTTCTCCGGGAGCGGCGCCGCCAGCGGGCAGGAACACTGAGCGGCGGCGAACAGCGGATGTTGAGCCTCGGGATTGCGCTGATGATCCGGCCCCGGTTGCTCCTGGTTGATGAGCCTTCCCTGGGGGTCGCTCCGGCCCTGGTTCAGCGGATTATGCAAACCATCCGACAGGTCTGCCGGGACCAGGGAGTTTCGGTTGTGCTGGTCGAGCAGAATGTCCGGCAGGCCCTGCAGGTTGCCGACCGGGTTTACGTTATGCGAACCGGACGGGTAATTCTGGAGGAGTCCGGGGCCGCCCTGCTGGCCCGGGGACAGTGGTGGGACCTCTTCTGAGCGTCAGCCGGGCTGGCGGCTTGCGAGCCGGGGGCCGGGTCGGGGGGGCGGAGGAGTCGGCCTGGCCGTCTGCAGCCAGATGCTGAAGGTTGTTCCGCTGCCCGGGTCGCTTTCAACCGAGACGGTCGCCCCCAGGGCCGCAGCGATATCCCGGACAATGGCAAGGCCAAGGCCGCTGCCCCGGGCTGTTTGGGCCGCGGCACCCCGGTAGTAGCGGTCGAAGATCCGGTCGACCTCTTCGGGGGGAATTCCGGGGCCGGAGTCGGTGACGGCAAGGCGGTAGCCGTCCCCGCCGGCCGGCAGGGTCTGCCGCCGAACCCAGAGGCGAACCTGGCCGTCGGGCGGGGTGTACTTCAGGGCATTCGAGACCAGGTTCGCATAGGCCTGGGCGAGCCGGTCGGGGTCCGTCTCAACCACGGCCGGGTGTTCGGAGGGTTCGACGGCGAGTTCAAGACCCCGGAACCTGGCCTCGGCCAGGAACTGCTCCCCGACTTCCCAGACCAGCCGGTTCAGGTCGACCGGCCGAATCTTAAGCTCGAGGCCGCCGGCTTCGAGCCGGTCGATGGTCACCAGGTCGTCGGTGAGACGGGCCATCCGCCGGGCCTGAATCTCCAGACCGGAAAGGATCCGTTCGGTCAGGACGCGGTCGTCGGGCCCAATCGCTTTGAGGGCGGCGACGGCCGTGAGCAGGTTCTGGGTGAGGTTGCCCAGGTCGTGGGCAACGGCCGCCAGGAACGCCCGGCGCTCGGTTTCCATCTGCTGGAGCCGCTCAGCCATCCGGTTGAACGTGTCGATAACGCGGCCGACCTCGTCCGGGGCCCGCACCGGGGCCCGGACGCCCAGGTTGCCCCGGGCCAGGGCCTCGGCGGCCCGGGAGAGGTCTCCTAAGGGCTTCAGGATCATCCGGGCAAGCCCGAGGCCGACCAGGATTGAGGCCAGGGCGGCGGCCGCAATGCTCAGGGCCACAAAGAGCTGGAGCTGACGCAGGAAGCTCACAACGTTTTCCAGGTTATAGCTGAGCCGCAGGGCCCCAAGGAGCTGGCCGTCGCCGTCGACCAGCGGCCGGTAGACGTAAACAACTTCCATGCCCGACGGCAGGAAGTAGACGCCCCGTCCGGTCCGGCCGGCCAGGGCGTCCGCAACGCCCGGCAGGTCCACCGGCTGGCCGAGCAGGGGCTCATCGTCGATCTCGCTGGAGGCGAGGAGCTGGCCCTGACGGGTGAAGACCACCACCCGGGCCGGGGTGCGCCGGTCGAGCTCCCGCAGGTAGCCCCTCAGCTCCGGCGTCTGGCCGGCCAGGAGGAACCGGGTCACCTCAACACTGCTTATAGCGGCCTGGCGGTCCAGGTCCCAGGCGAGCAGGTCGCTGTAAACCCGTTCGAGGACGTCAAAAAGAAAGAGGCTTATTGCCGTGCTGGTAACCAGGATGAGGACAAGATAGCTGAGGGTAAGCCTGAGGCGGAGGGTCATTCCGGACCTCCGGCTATGAGCCGGTAACCGTAGCCCCGGACGGTCTGGATCAGCCGGGGGCGGTCCGGGTCGTCGCCGAGCTTGCGCCGCAGGCTTGCAATGTAGACATCCACGACCTTGTTGTCGCCGACGTAGGCCGGACCCCACACCTGGTCAAGGAGGGCCTGACGGGACACGGCCTCGCCGGGCCGCCGGGCCAGGGCGGCCAGAAGGTCGAACTCCCGGGGGCTCAGTTCGACCTCGGTCTCCCCGACCCGGACCCGCCGGCCGGAGAGGTCCAAGGTCACGTTGCCGAACCGGCGAATCTGCAGGCCCGAGCGGCAGCGGCGGCGGAGGGCGGCCCTGACCCGGGCCAGAAGCTCGGCCGGGGAGTAGGGCTTGGTTATGTAGTCGTCGGCCCCGGCATCCAGGCCGACGACCTTATCGGCCTCCTGGCGCCGGGCGGTGACCATCAGAATCTCAGCCGTGCTGAACTCCCGGAGTCGCCGGCAGACCTCCACGCCGGACAAATCGGGCAGGCCGATGTCCAGCAGGACAACTTCCGGGTCGCAGCTCCGGGCAAGTTTCAGGGCGTCGGCCCCAGTTCGGCCGATGCAGACCTGGTAGCCCTCCTGCTGGAGGAGAGCCGCCAGCATCTCAGCCGTAAGGGGCTCGTCCTCGACCACCAGAATCCTGGCCATCCCTTAAAGTTTACTACCCGATTAAAAACCTGACGCTTCCAGCCGCCCGCCGGGAACTTTTTGGCCACCTGAAACGTCTTATGGGTGAGAACCAAACGGGAGGCCAAAAATGCGGAAACTTGTGGTGGTCCTTCTTGCCGCGGCGGCCGTTATCGGGCTGGCCATTGGGGCGGCCGTCCTGCGGCCGCAACTTTCGGGCACAACAGCCTCACCCGGAGCCCTGGTCCGGCCCCAGCCGGGCGGGGTAACCGCCGCCGTGCCGGAGGCCGGCGGGGCAGCGCCCAGGACATCACAGCCGGGCCCGGCCGACCAGGCCGGTCAGTCCCAGTTAACCGACCGGATGATTATCTACAATGTGACCTTGCAGCTGGAGGTCGAGCGGGTCCGGGCGGCCCTCGCCCGGATTGAGCAGATTGCCCAGACGGCCGGCGGCTACGTCGCCGGTTCCAACGTCGACGAAAAGCAGGCTCAGGTGACTATCCGGGTGCCGGCGGCCGAACTCAACCGCACCCTCGAGCAGCTCCGGGCTGTTGGGGTTAAAGTTAAGGGCGAGCAGATTAATTCCCGGGATGTGACCGAGGAGTTTTCGGACCTTTCGGCCCAGCTCCGCAACCTCCAGGCCGTCGAGGCCCAGTACCTGGCCCTCCTTCAGCAGGCCCGGACGGTGGACGAGATTCTTAAAGTCCGTCAGCGGCTCGATGAGGTCCGGGGCCAGATCGAGCGGCTTCAGGGTCGGATCCAGTTCCTCCAGCGCCAGAGCGACCTGGCGGCAATAACCATCATCCTGACCGAGGCGCCGGCCGCCGTCCAGGAAGGACCGGCCTGGGACCCGATTCAGGCGGTGGTTGCGGCCTGGAACCGCTCCCTGGTCTTTCTGTCCCGGGTTGCGGACGTGGGGGTTCAGGCCGTGGTTTTCCTCTGGTGGGTCTGGGTGCCGGCCGGCCTGGGCTTCGGTTTCTGGCGGTACCTGGGCCGGCGGCGGGCCCCGGGCGCCCCAACGGCGAACCCGTAAGGTCGTATAATAGTTTTACGATGACCGGGCCGGTCCGAATCAGGCACGCTGAGCCGGCCGACTACGAGGCCGTCTGCCGGATCTTCCAGGGACCCCGGGCCGTCTGGGGTACCCTTCAGCTGCCCTTCCCCTCGCTGGAGCGGTGGCGCCGGCGGCTGGCCGACCCGGCCGAGGGCATCTACACCCTGGTGGCGTGCGCCGGGGAGGAAGTGGTCGGGATGCTGAGCCTCCAAACCTTCCCGAACTTCCCCCGGCGCCGCCACGTCGCCGAGCTTTTTATGGCCGTCCGGGACGACTGGCAGGGCCGGGGTGTCGGCACGGCTTTAATGGCGGCCGCCCTCGACCTTGCCGACAACTGGCTCAATATTCTGCGGGTCGAACTGGACGTCTGGGTCGACAACGAGCCGGCCATCCGACTTTATAAAAAGTTCGGGTTTGCCGTCGAAGGGACGGCCGTCGCCTTCGGCTATCGGGAAGGCAAATTTGTCGACGCCTACCGGATGGCCCGGGTCCGGCGGCCCGATTAGTCGACCTTCAACGGCTCGATGCCCAGCTCGTCGGCCACGACCCCGGCCCAGTGGAGGTCGGACTCCGCAAAGGGGATCCCGTTAGCGAGGGCGTCGGCCCGGTGCAGGTGCTCGATTTCCCCCGGCAGGTAGACCCGCTCATGCCCCGGCGCCGGCCGGCAGGAACGCAGGTACCGGATGAGCCGGTCCATCCGGGCCGCAAACTCCCCAAAGGGCATAAAGCTTTCAATCCGGACCGCCTGAAAGAGGTGGCCTACCTGCCAGGAATCCTGCGGGTCGCCGGCGTGGACGGTGTGGGTGTCGATTTCGAAGCCGAAGCGGGCCCCGCTTAAGCCCCCGGCCAGGGCCTCCATAACCACGGCCAGCCCCGCCCCCTTGTACCCGCCCGCCGGAAGCATCACCCCGCCCAGGGCGGCCAGGGGGTCCGTTGTGGGCAGGCCCCCGGCATCCAGGGCCCAGCCTTCCGGGATCGGCTCGCCCCGCTGGGCCAGCACCCGGATCTTGCCCCGGGACGAGGCCGAACAGGCCATGTCCAGCACAATGGGCGGCTCTTCCCCGGCCGGAATCGCCCAGCATAAGGGGTTATTGCCCACAACCGGGTCCCGGCCCCCGAAGAGGGGCATCACCGGGGGCGCATTGGTGGTTGCAAAGCCGACCATCCGGCGGGGCAGGGCCCGCATCGCGTAGTAGGCCGCGGCCCCGAAATGGTTGCTGTTGTAAACGACGACCGTCCCGACCCCGTACGTTTCGGCCAGCTCCATGGCCAGGTCCATGGCCGCAACGGACGGGATCTGACCGAGGCCGTTGTCGCCGTTGATGCGGGCCACGGCCCCGTTGCGGGCCTCAACCCGAACCCGGGGCCGCGGGTTGACGTAGCCCTTCAAAAGGCCCCGGCAGTAGCGGACGAGCAGGATCAGGCCGTGGGAGTGCACCCCCCGCAGGTCGGCCTCGACCAGGGTGTCGGCCACCAGGTCGGCATCGGCCTCCGCAAGGCCGGCCCGCTCCAGGGCCGTCCGGCAGAACGCACGCAGCCGTTCGGCCGGAACCCGGACCGTCCGGGCCTGGGAACCGGTTGTGGTCATAGTTGTCTGACCCCCTTTTGAAATTTTATGATCCTGGTGATGGGACCTCGCCCGTTGCTGGCACTCCTGGCGGCAGCCGTCCTCTTTGCGGCCCTGCCGGCCGTGGCCGACGAGCCCCAGCCGGCCGGCCTGGTCAGCTCCGGACCGGCGTCCGAACCAGGTCCGGCCGCGACCCCGACGCCGGGGCCGGAGTCGATTCGGTGGGAGCCGGGCACCGAGGTGCGGCCGCTACTGCCGGGCGAGCCCTACGAAACCGCCCTCTATGTCAACACCGGTCCTGAGCCCGGCCCGGCCGTAATGGTGGTGGGCGGCACCCACGGCAACGAGCCGGCCGGGTGGACGGCCGCCGAGCAGCTGGCCGGCCTCGTGCCCAACCGGGGCCGGCTCCTGGTTATACCCCGGGCAAACACCGTTGCCATCGACCATTTTGTCCGGACATTTCCCGAGCTTGGCGACCTGAACCGCCTTTATCCAGGCCGGCCGGACGGGTTGCCGATGGAGCGGCTCGCCTGGGAGATAACCCGGCTGGTCGGCGAGTACCGGGTGCAGGTCTTTGTCGACCTGCATGAATCCTGGGGATTTTACCAGGATCGGGTCTGTCCCAGCACGGCGTTCCTGGGTCAGACGGTGGCCGTTACGAACAAGTCCCAGGCGGTCGAACTTTTAAGCCCGATCGTGGACGGCCTGAATGCCCACCTTGCCGGCAAAGAGCGGTTTACCCTGCTGGTATTCGGCCGCCCGGGCCCCCCGCCGCCCCCGAACTGCCCGCCGACGCCCCTGCCCAGCCAGCGCGAAGGGGGCTACGGGGGAACCAGCACGAACATGCTGGCCCGGACCTACGAACCCCTCATTACGGTGCTCATCGAGACGTCAACCCAGCTTCCGCTGGGCCGTCGGGTTGCTTTTCACCTGGAGATTGTGCGGCAGATCCTGGCGGCCCAGGGCATGCTCGGAAGTTGAAAGTCGGACCGGCGAGCTTTGACCCGACCTTCCTGCGGGTGGTGGGTCTCGGGGTCGCAACCGCCCTGATGACCCTTTCTCACGGCATTGTGAGCCCGGTCCTGCCCCTCTACGCCCAGAGCTTCGGGGTGTCGCTTTCCCTGGTCGGCCTGCTGGTCGCCGGCTTCGGCATGGCCCGGTTGCTGGCCAACCTGCCGGCGGGCATTCTGGCCGGCCAGCTGGGCCGGCGCCGGGTGCTTTTCCTGGGGGCGGTGGTCTCCACCCTGGGGGGCGTGCTTTCGGGCCTGGCCGGGAGCTTTGAGCACCTGGTCGTGGCCCGGATGCTGAACGGGGTCGGGTCGGCCCTCTTCATCACGTCGGCCCTGACCTACGTCGCCGACGTGAGCACCCCGGCAACCCGGGGCCGCTATATGAGCGTTTACCAGAGCTGTTTCCTGCTCGGCATCACCCTGGGGCCGGTTCCGGGTGGGTTTCTGGCCGACCTCTTCGGCCTGCGGGCGCCCTTCTTTGCCATCGGGCTGGCCAGTGGGGCCGCCGCCCTCTGGGTGACCCTTTACGTTCCGGAGTCCAGGCCGCCGGCCACGGGTGGTGGGTCGGCGGGGGCGGGCCGGGGCGGGGGCATCGGCCGGCTTCTGCGGAACCGGAACTTCGTACTGGTAAGCCTCATCGCCTTCGGCGTCTTTTTTACCCGGGGCGGCGTCCAGCAGACCCTCCTGCCGGTGATCGGCCGCGACCGATTTGGCCTCAGCCCGAGTCAGCTCGGCATCCTCTTCGGGTCCATCGCCGCAATGAATCTGCTTACCATCCCGGTGGGCGGCCTCATTTCGGACCGGCTCGGCCGCAAGGCGTCGGTGGTTCCCGGAAGCCTGCTGGACACCCTCGGCCTCTTTCTGCTATCAATCGAAGGTTCACCGGCCCAGTTCTGGGCCGGCAGCCTGCTGCTCGGGTTAGGTTCAGGCCTGAGCGGCCCGGCATCGGCGGCCTACGTTTCGGATATTGCCGCGGCCGGCCTGCTGAGTCTGGCCCTGGCCCTTTACCGGACCCTGGCGGACGTCGGGCTTGTCGCCGGTCCCCCACTGCTGGGGGGCCTGAGCGACCTGGTCGGGGTGGAGGTCGCCCTGCTGGCCGCGACGGCCTTCCGGGCTCTGGGGACAGCGGCCTTCGGGCTGCTGGCAGTTGAAAGCCTGCGGCGGCCGGCCGGAAAGCGGCCTGCCGGTGAGGCCGGACAATGAGTCTTGATTTCCTGGTTCAACTGGCTCTGGCCCTGCTGGGAGCCTACCTGGCGGCCTTATGGCTTGCGCTGGTGATCTGGACCTACCGGGATATCCGGCTCCGGAGCCGGGACCCTTTCGTCCAGGTTCTGTCGGCCCTGCTGGTGCTGGTCTTCGGGCCCGGCGGCCTCCTGGTCTATTTTCTGCTCCGGCCCCCGGAGACCCTGGCCGAGGCGTTCCAGCGGTCCCTGGCCGAGGAGGCTTTGATGCGGGAGGTGGAAGACCAGGAGGCCTGCCCGACCTGCAAGCGGCACCTGGAAAAGGACTTCCTGCTCTGTCCGGACTGCCAGACGCAGATCCGCAAGCTCTGCCTGCACTGCGGCCGGGCCCTGAACCTCAAGTGGAAGGTCTGCCCGTACTGCGGGGCTGAACAGTAAGGGGTGGTGGGGCCGGCAGGGGCGGCTCCCGGCTTAAAAGCGAGTAAAAGAGGGCTGCGGCCAGCAGGGTGCAGGCCGCGGCCGCCCACAGCGGCGCCTGGTAAAGGCCGGCCTGGAGGAGCCGGCCGGCCAGGGCCGGCGTCAGGGTCGCCCCCAGGGCCCAGACGGCCTCGCTCAGGGCCGCGGCCGCACCCCGCTCCTCGGGCGGCACCCGGCCCATCAGAAACGTCTGCATTACGGGCATGTTCAAAAAGACGATGAAACTTCGCAGCAGGTAAATCAGGGCGGCGAGCCGGTAGTCCGGGACCATCGACATCCCCACCAGGCTGGCGGCTCCCAGCATCCAGACCACCACCGGCACCCGCTGAAGGGGAACCCGGGCCGTAAGCCAGGGGACCAGGTAGACGGTGGGCAGGGCCATCAGACTGCTCAGGGCAAACCAGCCGCTCAGCCTGCTCTCGTCCACCCCGAACTTGAAGTAGAACCAGAGGGGCATAAGCTGAATGGCCAGGCCGTAGGCTGCTCCGGTCCAGATGGAAACCAGGGCGTAGCGGACCATGAAACGGCGGGACCGCCGGGGAATCAGACCCCGCAGGGAAAGCCGGCCGGCGACCGGCGGGTCCTCGGCGACCAGCCAGACCATCAGCCAGGCGATGACCACTAAAACCGCGGCCCCGGCGAAGAGGACCCGGTAGGTTTCGAGGATGCCGAGTCCCAGCACTCCCGAAAGCCACTCGGGGAGGCCGCCCAGAAAAGTCCCGGCGGCCGAAGCGCCGGTCCAGCTCACCGAATTAAGGGTGAAGGCGCGGGCGTGGCTGCGGGGATCGACCCGTCCGGCGATGAGGGCAGTCCCGGGGGCCGAGGTGGTTCCGAAGTAAACCCCGCTCAGCAGGATGGCCGCCCCAATAACCGGGAGCTCGCGGCCGGCGGCGAGCAGACCAAAGGAGGCCGCGTAGAGGCCCGTTCCCAGCAGGACGAAAAGCCGGCGCCCGAACCGGTCGGCCAGCAGGCCCGACGGGATGAGCAGGCCGGTATAGACCAGGGAGCTCAGGGTGAAAAGCAGACCGATGGTCCCGGTATCTATTCCCAGGCGGCTCAGGTAAATGGGCAGGACCAGGCCGGAAAAGCCGTACGGGAGACCGGCGAGGAAGCCGGCACCGACGAGGAGCAGGACCTCCCGGCTGACCCCGTGGAAGGGATAAAGAACAAACCGCTTGAGACTCAAGGCCCGGTTTCCGGGCGAACAGCCGGCCGGTGGGGCCCGCTCAGCTTCCCCGGGCCAGTTGGATGAGCCGGTCGATATCCAGGTGCTCGGCCATAAGGCGGGCAAAGGGGTTAACTTTGGCCGCCTGGGTGAGCTTGCCCAAACCGTAAGCCGCTTCCAGGGCCTCGATGGTGGCCAGCGTCCCGGAAGGCACCAGCACAATGGGCACCCCGTCCTCTTCCGCCCGGGCAACAACGATGGGATCGGGCACCCAGTTGCCCGTAAGGATGAGGGCCCGGGTTGGGGTCTCCAGGGCGGCGAGGTGGATATCAGGGCGGTCGGCCGCGGCGATGACGGCCTTGTTGGGCTTGCGGCCGAAGTAGTTCTGGCTGGCATCCGGCGTGACCGTCGCCATCATCAGGTTCTCGACCAGCTCGTCGGCCTTCTCCGGGGCCGTGATGATCCGGCCGCCGAGGATTTTCGCGATCTCGTTCACGGTCAGGGCCAGCATAAAACGGGCCTGGGGCACCCACCCGAGCCAGGGCAGACCCTGGCCCGCCAGGACCGGTCGGAGCTTCTGCTCGACAAATTCGGCCCGCTCCGGGGGCACGGCATTGAAGATAATCCCCTTGAGGCGGTCGCCGAAGTGGCGGCCGTAAAAGACGGCCTGGTCCACCGACGCCACGCCCTGGTACCGGAGGACGAGGATGACGGCCGCATTGAAGCCGGCGGCAATCTCGGCGGCCGAAAGCCCCAGGCTCGCCCCCGTCGGGAGGTCCTCCGCCGCCTCAATAAGAACGACGTCTTTGCCGGCCTCAACCTGCCCCAGGGCTTCCCGAACCAGGTTAACAACCTGGTTCGGGTTGGCCACGTAGTCTTCCCAGTCGACCGGCTGGTAGCCCACCGGGGCCAGCTGGCCTTCCGATTCGGAAAGGCTGAGGGCCGCCCGGATGAAAATCGGGTCGGTATCCAGGGTCTGGCCATCGGCGCGCTTTTTGGGGACGGCGACGGGCTTGAAATAGCCGACCTTAAGCCCGGCCCTGCGCAGGTGGAGGGCCAGGCCGGCGATGAAGGCGGTCTTGCCGGAGAGGGGCGCGGGCGACGCGACCAGCAGCCTCGTCATCGGTGTCTCCTGCCAGATCCGTGTAAGTCCCAAAATTATACCACGGGCCGGCAGGACCGCCGGATGCTATAATTGGGAGGCGGCACTTATGCTTGACCCGCTCACCCTGCGCATCCTCCGCATTTTTCTGGTCCTCGGGATCGCCGCCCTCTCGATTTACCTGGCCGGGGTCTTCATCGGCATCGTCTTTTTGCTTTTCGACGTTCTGCTGCTTTTTTTGATCGCCTGGATGCTCGCCTATATTCTCAACCCGCTGGTGCGGGCGCTCATGGCCGACCTGCGGATAAGCCGCGGGGTTGCGGTCCTGTCGGTCTACTTCGGGCTGCTTGGCATCCTCGTGCTCCTCGGGCTGGTGATTGTGCCGGCCGCGGTGGTGCAGGTTGAGCAGCTGGCACTGGCCGTGCCCGAGCTGGTCCGGCCAATTCCGGGCCTGCTTCAGAGCTGGCAGCGGCTGGTTCGGGACCTGGGCATACCGGCCGAAGCCAGCGCCCTGGTCGACCCGGCGACCATCGGCCAGCGCCTCGGGGCCTCGGGCGAGGTGATTACCCGCAGTATCGTCGCCGTGCTTCAGGGGGTTGCCACCGGGCTGACCTCGGTGTTGCTGGTCCTGGTCCTGTCGTACCTGATAAGCGCCGACTGGGACCGGCTCAACGCCGCGATCACCCTGGTGATTCCGGCCGGGGTCCGGAAGGAGGTGAGCTTTTTCTTCACGACGGTTGACCGGACCGTCGGCGGCTTCCTGCGGGTGACGGCGGCCCAGATGGCCATTCTCGGCCTGGGAACGGGCCTGGTCGCCTGGGCGAGCGGGGTCGGCTACGCCCTGCCCCTGGGCCTGCTCAACGGGCTTTCGGTGCTGGTCCCGCTGGTCGGACCGCTGGTCGCCATGGTCCCGGTGGTGGCCCTGGCCGGCCTGACCGGGTCGTGGCTTAAGGCCGCGGTCGTCGCCGCCGTCCTGCTTGCCCTCCAGTTCGTTATATTTAATATTGTGGGCCCCCGGATCATGGGGACCTCGATCGGCCTCCACCCGCTCCTGGTGCTGTTCGCCCTCCTGGCCGGGATCAAGGTTGCCGGCCTCTGGGGGGCCCTGTTCGGAATTCCGGTGGCAGGTATCCTTTACTCAATGGGACTCTATCTTTATAAGCGGACTTTACCCGAAGAGGACCGCTCAAAGATAACAATACCTGGCGAGGAGCTGGACCATGAAGATTCGGAAGGCCGTGGTGCCGGCCGGGGGGTGGGGCACCCGGCTACTACCGGCAACCAAGGCGCTCCCTAAAGAGTCGCTGCCGCTGGTCAACAAGCCCATCATCCAGTGGGTTGTGGAGGAGGCGGTCGCCTCGGGCATTCACCAGGTCATCATCATCACCAACAGCCTTAAGCGGCCCATGGAGGACCATTTTGACCGGTCCTTTGAGCTTGAGTATGTCCTGGCCCGCAAGGGCGATACGAAGATGCTCGAGGAGATCCGCCGCATCACTGACCTGGCCTCCATTGCGTACCTTCGCCAGAAGGAACAGCTGGGCCTCGGCCACGCCATCCTGGTAGCTAAAGACCTGGTCGGTGACGAGCCCTTCGCCGTCTTCCTTCCCGACGACATCATCGACGCCCCGGTCCCGGCCATGAAACAGATGCTGCAGGTCTTTGAACGCTACAAGTGCAGCGTCATCGCCATCGAGCGGGTCGACCCGGAGGCGACCTCGCGCTACGGAATCATCTCCCCGAAGCCCATCGCCCGCCGGGTCTATCAGGTCCAGGACCTGGTCGAAAAGCCGGACCCGGCCGAAGCGCCCTCCAACCTGGCCATCGTCGGCCGGTATATCCTCACACCCGAAATCTTTGAATACCTGGAGCGGACCCCGCCGGGCCGGGGCGGGGAGATCCAGCTCACCGACGGGCTGAAGCTCCTGCTCGAACGGCAGGCCATCTACGGCTACGAGTTCGAGGGCGTCCGCCACGATGCCGGCACACCCCTCGGCCTCATCAAGGCGACGATAAGCCTCGGGCTGAAAGACCCCGAGATCGGCCCGGAACTCCGGGAGTTCCTGCGAAGCCTGCCCATCGGCGCTTCGGAACCGGCCGGCCGGAGTCCAAAATAGCCGGCAAAAGTTTTCCAGGACTCTTCAACAAGAATTTAGAACGATGTGGACAAGGTCCGGGCAAACCGCCTTGACGTCTCCTGTATATTGTGTTAGGTTCCTAGTGCGACCACAACATGTTGTGGTGACCTGACTAAAAGCGGGAGGTGTCACGATGGTTGAGGCAGTGCCCGGTTTGAGGCAGGGGGTCTGGACGGATTCGGCCCTGCGGGTGCTCAAGGAGCGCTACCTGGCTCCCGGCGAGACCCCGGAGGGGATGTGCTGGCGGGTCGCCTGGGCCATCGCCCAGGCCGAGCGGCGGTGGGGCAAATCGGAGGCTGAAGTCCGGCAGATTGCCCTCCAGTTTTACGACCTGATGGTCGACCACCTGTTCCTGCCCAATTCCCCGACCCTGATGAATGCGGGCAAGGAGAACGGCCTGCAGTACTCGGCCTGCTACGTTCTGCCGGTTGAGGACTCCCTTGAGGGGATTTTCGAAGCCATCAAGCGGGCCGCCATTGTTCACAAGTCGGGCGGGGGAACCGGCTTCGCCTTCTCGCGCCTGCGCCCCAAGGACAGCATTGTCCGCTCGACCGGGGGCAAGGCGTCGGGCCCGGTAAGTTTTCTCAGGGTCTTTGATGCCGCCACGGAGGCCGTCAAGCAGGGCGGCACCCGGCGGGGGGCCAATATGGGCATCCTGCGGGTGGACCATCCGGATATCCTCGAGTTCATCACCTGCAAGCTTGACGGCGGCATCACCAACTTCAACATCTCGGTGGCCATCACCGACCGGTTCATGGAGGCCCTGGAAAAGGACGAAGAGTACGAGCTCATTGCCCCCCACACCGGGGAGGTTGTGGGCCGGCTCCGGGCCCGGGATGTCTGGAACAGGATCGTCGATGCCGCCTGGCGGACCGGCGACCCGGGCCTGGTCTTCATCGACCGGATCAACCGCTCCCGGGCCAACCCGGTCCCTGACCTCGAAACCATCGAGGCGACCAACCCGTGCGTTCCGGCCGACACCTGGGTGATGACCGACCAGGGGCCCCGCCAGGTGCAGGAAATTATCGGCCGGCCGCTTCGGCTGGTGGTAAACGGCCGCGTTTTCGAGGCCCCCTCGGGCTTTTTCTTCACCGGCATCCGTCCGCTGGTGCGGCTTGAGACCCGGGAAGGCTACTGCCTCCGGCTGACGTCAGACCATCCGGTCCGGCGGGTCCGGCGGCTCACCCGCTACACACGGGCCGAAGAGTGGGTACCGGCCGGCGAGCTCAAGCCGGGCGACCTGGTGGTTCTCAATGACCACCGGGCGCTGACCGGGTGGGCCGGACTCTACGGTGAGCATGAAGGGTACCTGGTGGGCCTGCTGGTCGGCGACGGGACCGTAAAGCAGGACAAGGCGGTTTTGTCCATCTGGGCCGAGGCGTCCGGGGCCGAGGGGGTGATGGCTGCAGCCGTTACCGCCGCCCGCAATCTGCCGCACCGGGCCGACTTTCGGGGCTGGACACGAGCCCGCGGGACTGAGTGGCGGCTCTCATTGGCAGCCATTCGGCAGATTGCAGCCTCGCTGGGCATCAGGCCCGGGGTGAAATATACGGCTGCCCTCGAGAAGACGTCGTCGGACTTCTACCGCGGCTTCCTGCGGGGAGTCTTTGACTGCGACGGCTCGGTCCAGGGAAGTCAGCGCAAGGGTGTAAGCGTTCGGCTGGCTCAGAGCGACCTGGAGTTTCTGCGGGCCGTCCAGCGGATGCTCCTGCGCCTGGGCATTGTCAGCAAAATTTACCTGCGCCGTCGGGCCGGAACAAAGGTGTTGCCGGACGGGCGGGGCGGCCGGCGGGTCTACGCCACCCGACCCCAGTACGAGCTGGTCATTAGCGGGGAAGACCTGGGACGGTTTGCGGGGCTTATTGGGTTTGCAAATACGGCAAAGCAACAGCGGCTCGAGAACGCCCTCGCAAGCTACCGGCGCCGGCCGAATCGCCAGCCGTTCATTGCTACCGTCGCCCGCATCGTGCCAGACGGGGAGGAGCCGGTCTACGACGTGCAGGTTCCGGGGGTTAACGCATTTGACGCCAACGGGTTCGTGGTCCATAACTGCGGCGAACAGCCGCTGGCTCCCAATGACGCCTGCAACCTCGGCTCGATCAACCTGGCAAAGTTCGTGCTTCCGGGCGAGTGGGGCCAGGACCCCGAGGGCCGCATCGACTGGGCCGGGCTGGAGCGAACCACAAGGCTTGCCGTCCGGTTCCTGGACGATGTTATCGAGGTCAACCCGTACCCCCTTCCGGAGATCGATGCCGAGGTGAAGGCCAACCGCCGCATCGGCCTGGGGGTGATGGGCTGGGCCGACATGCTCCTTCTGCTGGGGATCCCCTATGATTCGCCGGAGGCGGTAAAGCTTGCCGAGCGGGTGATGGGCTTCATCCGGGAGACGGGGCACGACGAGTCGGCAAGGCTCGCCGCCGAGCGCGGACCCTTCCCCAACTGGCCCTACAGCATCTACCGGGACGGCCGGCCCCTCCGGAACGCCACCGTTACCACCATCGCCCCGACCGGGACTATTTCCATCATCGCCGGGTGCTCGTCGGGCATAGAGCCCCTCTTCGCCATTGCCTATTCCCACATTGTCGGGGAGCGCCACCTGAGCTTTGTCAATCCGATCTTTGAAGAAATCGCCCGTCAGCGGGGCATCTACCGGCCCGAGATTATGGACCGGGTTGTCGAACAGGGCACCCTCGAGGGTATCGAGGGGATTCCCGAGGACATCCGCCGGGTGTTTGTCACCGCCCACGAGATCGACCCGGAATGGCACGTTCGGATGCAGGCGGCCTTCCAGAAGCACACCGACAACGGGGTATCCAAGACCATCAACCTCCGCCATGAAGCGACACCCGAGGACGTGGCCCGGGCGTACATGCTGGCCTGGGAGCTGGGCTGTCTGGGCATTACCGTCTTCCGCCACGGCTCCAAAGGGGAGCAGGTCCTCCACCTGGGCGCAAAACCCGCGCCAACCCTCCAGGTCCGCACCGCCGAAGCCCAGCCGAAGGCGCCGGCGGTGAAGCCCCGACCCCACGTGGTTTCCGGTCACACCTACCGGCAGGAGACCCCCCTCGGCCCCGCCTTTATAACCGTCAACCGCAACGGCTCGGGGGAGCCCTTCGAGGTGTTCATCAACATCGGCAAGGCGGGCTCAGATGTTGCGGCCGTCGCCGAAGCCATCGGCCGGCTCATCTCCCTGGCCCTCAGACTGCCCTCACCCATGAGCCCGACCGAGCGGATGCGGGAAATTATCGAACAGCTCAAAGACATCGGCGGCGCCCGCCAGCTGGGCTTCGGCCCGACCCGGGTCCGGTCCCTTCCGGACGCGATCGCCCACGTGCTGGCCGAAGAGCTGAAAGGGGCCGGCGGGGAGCCCCCGACCGGGTCGGGATTGGCGGGCCGGGTCGCCGCGGGTGAGGCCCCGGCCGGGGGCAAGACCGCCGACCTTTGCCCGGAGTGCGGCCAGGCTACCCTGGTGTACGAGGAAGGATGCGCCAAATGCCTTTCGTGCGGCTACAGCGAATGCTGACCCCGAGGCGGCGCCGGGCCCGGGTTCGGCGGGAAGTCCGGGGCGGGGCGCTCCGGCGTAACCGGCTCATCGCCCGGCCGGCCCTCCTCACGGTCATAGTCCCGCCGGGGCGGATGGCGGTCGTCTTCCGGTGGCTCAAGCGCCACCACCAGCCGGCCGTTGTCCGGCGCATCGACGGCCGGAGGTTCGTGGTCCGGCCCCAGTCCTGGCTGGGCCGGACCGGGCGAACTGCCTAGGGGGTGAATTCGGAGTTCCGTATCGCCGGGGGGCGAACCGGCCGGTTCGCCCCCCGGCTTTTTGCCGGCATCAGGAGAATATTCCCACGGCGACCATATTCAGGCCGAGCAGGAAGAGGGCCGCCATCAGGAGGTTATTGTAGGCCCTAACCGAGAGGCTGGCCTGAAACCTGAATCCCAGTATCATTCCGATGGCCAGCGGGATGCACGCCAGAAGTCCGTAGAAGGCTTCGGTCGGCCCGAGCAGGCCCGTGATGATGTAGCTTGCAACCTGCCCGCCCGTTGAGATGGTCAGGATCGCCCCGACCCCAAACACGAAATCTGATTTGACGAACCCGATGCTTCGCAGGTAGATGGCCAGGATCGGCCCGGCAATATTGCCCAGGGAGACCAGGATTCCGGTGATGATTCCCACAATGAACCCCACCGGTTTGACCAGGTCATTGGGGAGGCGCAGTTCCGGGTTGAAAAACGTGGCCAGAACGTAAAAGACGACCAGGACCCCGACCACAACCTGCACCCAGCGGACGGGCAGGAGCTTGAGGGCCCAGGAGCCGATAAGCACTCCGGGCAGAAGGCCGATGACGAGGGGGCCGAGCGGCCGAAGGGCCCGCCAGTTCCGGGCGGCCTGGGCCGCGACCCAGACGCTGGAGACGAAGCTGGGGATACTCAGGATGGTGATGGCGAACCGTGGGCTCAGGACCAGGCTCAGAATGGGGGTGGACGTCACCCCGAAGCCGAGGCCGAGGGTGGCCTTGACAAAGCCGCCGAAGAAGACGCCGAAGGCAACCACCGCCGCGGCCAGGGCCGGCATCCCCTAGTCCCCCGCCCGGGCCCGCTGAATTGCCGCCTGGTGGGCGGCCAGCTCAAGCCGGTCGTCCAGGGGTGCCAGGGTCACGTCGGCGTAGCGGCGCTTAAGGGCCAGCCAGATGAGGTGGTCCGCAAAGTGGGGGTTTTTGGGCAGGAGGGACCCGTGCATGTAGGTCCCGAAGGCCGACTTGTAAACCGCCCCCTCGGTCCCGTCCAGGCCGTTGTTGCCGAAGCCGACGACGACCCGACCGAGGGGGGTTGCGCCGGGACCAAGGACGGTCCGGCCGCCGTGGTTTTCGAAGCCGACAAGGGTTCGGCCCTGCCATTCGACCACGATGTTGCCGATGCACCGGGGCTCGGCTGGACCCGGGTGAACGGTGTAGGCATCGAAGATGCCCAGGCCGCGAATGCGGTCGCCTTCAGCCGGCTGGTAATAATGGCCCAGGAGCTGGTAGGCGGCGCAGGCCGCAAGGACCACAACCCCGGACTCCACTGCCGCCCGCAGGGCCTCGCCTTTGATCTCCACCAGGTCGTCGGCAACGACCCGCTGGTCCCGGTCCTGACCGCCCCCCAGGATCAGGATGTCGAACTCGTCGGGGTCAAACCGCTCCTTAAGTTCGACCGGGACGACCTGAACGTCAATTCCCCGCCAGCGACAGCGGCGGGTCAGACAGATCACGTTGCCCCGGTCGGCGTAAAGGTTGAGCTCATCGGGGTAAAAATAGCCGATTCGGAGTTCCATCAGGCCTCCCAGTACGGCCGGGTCAGGCCCCGCCGGGCCAGGATCCGCTGAAGGTCGAGGAGGGCCGTATAGGTCGGCAGTACGTAGAGGGTGTCGCCCGGCCGGATTTTGTCGAGGGCGATATCCAGGGCCCGCCGGATGTCCGGCTCGACAATCGGCTCGGGCGTATCGGCGGTTCCGGCGACCTCGGCGTACTTGAGCCGGAGGGCCATCTCCGCGGCCCGGAGGCCCGAAGTTACGACCAGGCCCACCCGGCCCTGAAGCAGGTCGAAGTCCACATCCCACACCCAGGAGATGTCCCGGCCGTCGTTTACCCGGTCGTTCAGGATAATAAGCAGGTTTTTCGGCCCATCCCGGCCGTCCGAGAGAATCAGGTTTATGGCTTCATTAAAGCCGGCCGGATTCTTCACCAGGATGGTGACGACCCGGCGGCGGCCGAGGTTGATAACCTGCTGGCGGCCGAAGGCCGGCTGGAATACGCCGAGACCCTGGCGGACGACCCGGGCCGGTACCCGGTAGGCGTAGGCCACGGCGGCGGCGGCCAGGGCGTTGTAGGCGTTGTAGGTTCCGCCGACGGGGAGCTCAACTTCGAGGAGTTCGCCGCCGTACTGGATGGCAAGGCCGAGGCTTTCGATACCCTGGGCCCGGACGACCTCGCCGGCGACGTCCGGCACCGGCCGTTCCCAGCCGCAGTCCGGGCACCGGTATTTGCCCAGGTGGCTGTAATAAACCACGGCGTAGCTGAGGGGGCCGTTACACCGGGGACAGAAGCGGGCATCAGCGGCGTGGGGCAGGCTGTCCCGGGCGAAGGGCGAGCTTTCCAGGCCGAAAAGGACGACATCTTTCGGGAAGTCGTCGACGATGGCGGCCAGGTTCGGGTCGTCGGCGTTTACAACCAGGACCTCCGGCGGGGTTTCGGTCAGGACCCTTCGCCAGGCCCTGGCCAGGGCCTCGACCTCGCCGTAGCGGTCAAGCTGGTCCCGGAAGAGGTTGGTCAGGACGACGACGTGGGGCCGGAGCCGCCCGAGCATCTGGGGCAGGGTGCCCTCGTCGACCTCGAACAGGCCTACACCCCGCCCCCCGAGGACAAGGCGGCCCTGCCAGTCCGACCGCTCCACCAGGGCGCTGAGAATGCCCCGGAGGAGGTTGGAGCCCGCCCGGTTTGAGACCGGCTCGTAGCCGGCCCGGAGCAGGATTTCGGCAGTCATCCGGACGGTGGTGGTCTTTCCGTTGGTGCCGCTTACCAGGATGATGCCGCCGGTGAGCTGCTGGGTCCACTCGTCCAGGTACTCGGGGGCAACCGCTTCGACCACCAGACCCGGCAGGGCCGTTCCGCCGCCGAGGCGCAGGAGCCGGGCCGTGCTCCGCAGGGCCTTTGCGGCCCCGATGACCGGGATTCGGTTGAGGCCCATACCGACAAAAGTCTAGCGTCCCGGCTGGCCGTTGACAAGGGCGGGTAAATGGAGTTATAAAATGCCCGTTGATGGGGCTGAGAGATTACTGGCGGGTTCTGGCGCGCCGGTGGTGGCTGATTGCGGCGCTGGTGGTTCTGGCCGCCGGGTCAGCCTACGTCTACAGCAAGCTCCAGCAGCCGTTTTATCGCTCGTCCATCCGGCTTTTCGTCATCCCCTGGCGTCCGGACTACGGGGTCACCCTGGTGGTTCGGGAGACGATCCGCCAGTACAGCCAGCTCCTCACGACCGACGCGATTATCAACCGGGTAAACAGCCAGCTCCAGCTGGACCTTCCGCCGGAGGAGTTCCGGCGGCGGGTGCGGGTGAGCGAGGCGGCCGACGCCCAGGCGATCCTCATCGAGGCCGACGACCCGAACCCGGAGATGGCCCGGCGGATCGTCCTGGCCCTGGCCGAGGCATTCCGGGAGCAGCAACAGCTCCGGATGAAAGACGTCGACAAGCGGGACCGGGTCGACGTCGAGCGCTACGATGACCCATCGCCGCCGGTACTCGCCTGGCCGCGCACCCGGTCGAATGTTCTGGCCGGGGGGGTTCTGGGGCTGGTGGTCGGGGTTCTAATTGCGTTCCTGCAGGAGTTCCTCGACGACACGGTTAAAACCGTGGAAGAATCCGAGCGGCTACTGGGCCGGGCCGTGCTCGGGGTGGTGCCCCGCTTCCCGGCACCGGCCGGTCGGAAATCCGGAGGGTCTTCGGTGGAGATGGAAAAAGCCCTCATTACCAGGCTTGACCCCCGCTCGCCGGCGGCTGAAGCCTTCCGGCAGCTCCGGACGAGCATCCAGTTTGCCAGCCCGGACCGGCCGGTCCGGAGCCTGCTGTTAACGTCGACCGGCCCCGAGGAGGGCAAGACCACGACCCTGGCGAACCTGGGGATCGCCTTTGCCCAGGCCGGGAGCCGGGTGATTATGGTCGATGCCGACCTGCGGCGGCCGGGTCTGCACAAGCTCTTCGGCCTTAAAAACCAGGTCGGGCTGACGAGTGTGGTCGTCGGCGACCCTGACCAGGAACTGCCCCTCTTTGAGACGGGCGTCGAGAACCTCTGGCTTCTGCCCAGCGGCCCCCTTCCCCCCAACCCCGCCGAGCTCCTCGCCTCCCGCCGGATGGCCGAGGTGATGGAGCGGCTGGCAAAGGCCGCCGATTACGTGCTGTATGATTCGCCGCCGGTTCTGGCCGTCACCGATGCCGCCATCCTGGCGAGCCGGGTTGACGGGGTACTGCTGGTGCTTCAGGCCGGGAAGACCCGGCGGGAATTTGCCCGTCGGGCCAAGACGGCCCTTGAGAAGGTCAACGCCCGGATTCTGGGCACCATCCTGACGGGGGTTAAACCCGACCGCACCCTTCAGGCGTACTACGGCGAAGAGGACTGAGTCCCCGTCTGCCCTGAGCCAGGTAACCTGGCCGGTCCTGCTGGCCCTCTGGGTCGGGGCGATTTACGCGGCCTATTTTGCCGTCCACAAGCCCCTCCCGGCCGATTTCGTCCCCCGGGTGGCCTCGAACCTCTCGGCCCTCTTCGGCCCGACTCCGGCCGGTCCCTGGTCTGAGGGCCTGACCGTGGCGGTGGGGTGGGGCGGGGCCGCCGGAACCCTGGGCCTGGCCTTGCTGCTCGGCCGGCTATTGGCCAGGCTTATCGGCCGGGCCGACTGGTCGGTTCCCGAGTGGGCCGGGTCCGGCTTTGTTATCCTGGGAAGCCTCGGGCTGGCGCTGGCTTCAACCGGCCTTGCCCGGGCCGAAAACCTGCGGCTTGCGGCCGGACTCCTTGCCGGCGTGGGTTCAGTCGGCCTGCTGGCTGACGGGGTCGGCGGCGGTTTTAGGCTCCGGCGGCCGCCGATACCCCGGCCGGGGCGGTGGTGGGCGGCCGCCGGGCTCGCCTTCGGCCTGCCCCTGGCGGCGGTGGCGGCGGCCCCGCCCTTCGAGTGGGACAGCCTTGTCTATCACCTTTCCGTGGTTCGGGTCATGCTGGAAACCGGGCGCTACCCGGACCTCCCCGGCGCACCCCACTTTTATTTTCCGAAGCTGGGTGAAACCGTCTACGCCTGGGCCTTTGCCCTGGGCGGGGAGCGGGCACCCCGGGTCCTGGCCCTGATGGTCGCCGGCCTGACGGTCTGGGCCGCCGGGCGGCTGGCCTGCCGGTTAGGGGCCCCGCCGGCCCTGAGTATCGCCCTGCTGGCAACGGTGCCCTCGGCCCTGGAGCTGGCAACCTGGGCGTACACGGATTACTGGGTCAGCCTCTGGCTGGTACTGGCGGTGGGCGCCCTCCTGAGCCGCGACCGGGCCGGACTGGGGCTCTGGGCTGGGACGGCGCTGGCCACAAAGCTTACGGCCGTGGGGTTTATCCTGGTCCTCGGACTGGTCGGCCTGCCGGGCAGCCTCCGCGCCGTGCCTGTTGCCGGTCTGATTGCTTTCCCCTGGTACCTGGATACCTGGGTTCGGACCGGAAACCCGATTTACCCCTTTCTCTTCGGGGGTGTCGGCTGGACGCCGGACCGGGCGGCCTGGTGGGGCGGCGGGCCGGACCTTGCCCGGCTCCTGCGGCTGGCCGCGGCCCCGGTCGAACTTTCGACCCTTGCCACGGCCGGAACTTTAAGTTACGATTTCACCCTGGGACCGGTGTGGCTGGCAACCTTCCCGGCGCTTTTTTCCAGGCGCGGGACCGGATCCGAAGGGGTCCGGGCCGTTGCTTGGTTTCTGGCCGGAAGTTTCGCTTACTGGCTCGGCCTCGGCGCCTTTTCGGCCAACCTGATGCAGGGCCGGCTGCTATTTCCGGTGTTGCCGGTTGCGGCCGTCCTGTGGGCCCGGGCCATCAACCTTTTTAAGTGGCAGGTCTTTTTGCGGGCGGCGGTGGCCATCGTGGCGGCCGTAAATCTTCTGAGCCTGTGGGGTGGGGCTCTGGCCGGCCCGCTGGCGGGCGGCGGCCTCGGGCTGGTGCCGGCATCGGCCTTTTATGACCGGACCCTGGGAAGTTATTACCGGGCCGTCACGGCGGCGGCCGCTGCGGAGGCGGCCCCGGCTGTTCTGGTCTGGGAGCCGCGGGCCTATTTCTGTCTGCCGGGTTGCCGTCCGGACGACCTGATTGACCTGTGGCGGGTCTCGGGCCCCGACCCGGTGGAGACCTGGCGCTCGCAGGGATTTAACAGCGTTCTCGTTAGCTGGCGGGGGTTTGATTACGCCGTCCAGGTCTGGGGAAACTTTTCTCAGGAGGAAGCGGAACGGGTCCGAACGCGACTGCGGAGCCTGCCGGTTCTGGGCGAGTGGGGTCCCCCGGACCGGCCCGAGTACGGCCTCTACCGGCTGAGGTGAGCCGACGGTATCTGCTCATTTTCGGGGTTTTCCTCGGCCTGCGCCTGGTCGGCGCCCAGCTTGTCTCCCAGCCGGGCTATATGGACGCGTATTATTACTACCACGTGGGCCGGAATCTTTATCTGGGCCGGGGCTTTGTTGAAGATATCATCTGGAACTGGCTTAACCCGCCCCCGGCCATTACCCACCCGGGCAACGACTACTGGATGCCCCTCACCTCGGTCTTTATCGCCGGGGCGTTTTTTGTGTTCGGCGAATCGTTCCGGGCGGCCCAGGTCCCGAGCCTGCTGGCCTCGGCGGCCCTGGCCCTCTTTGCTTACCACCTGGCCGGCCGGGTCTTTAAAGCCGAGCGACCGAGGCTCTGGGCGGCCGTCATCACGTTAGCTGGGGGAAGCTATTTTATCTACTGGCACGGCACGGACAATTTCGCCCTGTTCGGCCTGGCGGGGGCGCTGGCCCTTTACCTGGCCAGCCGACTGCCGGCCGGTTCGGGGTGGGGGGCGGCAGGGGCGGGAATTTTGAGCGGCCTCGCCTACCTGGCCCGCCCCGATGGCCCGCTAATCCTGGTCCTGGCTGTGGGATGGGTCCTGCGGCCGGGCACGGGGGCATCTACCCGCCGGCGGGTGGGGCTGGCGGTGCTGGCCGTACTGGGATTCTGCCTGGTGGCCGCCCCCTGGTGGGCCCGGAACCTGGCGGTCTTCGGGTCGCCTTTGCCGGGGGGCGGCCTGAAAGCCGCCTGGCTCCGGGAATACAACGAGGTGTTCAGCTACGGGCTCGACCTCGGTCCGGCCCACTACCTGGGCTGGGGGCTGGGCCCGATTCTGCAGTCGAAGGCCAGCGCCGCTTTACGAAACCTGAATTTCTTTTTAAGCCTATCACTGCTCCTGCTCTTGCCCTTCGGTTTGCTCGGGGCCTGGCGCCTGCGTCGGGAGCCGGCCTTTATCCTGGCCTGGGCCTACATTCTGGCCCTGTTTGTCGTGCTCACCCTGGTCTTTACGTTTCCGTCTTCCCGGGGCACCCTCTTCCACAGCGGGGTCGTCGGCCTGCCCTTTTTTGCGGTGGCCGTCGCCTGCGGCCTGGAAGGCACGATCCGCTGGGTTGCCCGGTACCGGCCCCGGTGGGACCCGGACCGGGCGGTCCGGAACATCGGGCTTATCATTGTCGGCGGGTTCGTCGTCGCCAGCATCGGCCTCGGGGTCCGGGCCGCCGGGGAGTGGGACAGCCGGTTCCGGGCGTATGCGGACGTTGCCGCCTGGTTCCGGGGAAAGGGCATCTCCGACCCGGTGATGGTTGTCGACCCGCCCGGCTATTATTACGTGAGCGGCACGCCGGCCATTGTTGTCGCCAACAATGACCTGGACACAACCTGGCAGGTCTGCCGCCGGTACGGGGTCCGATATCTCCTCCTGGAGCCGGCCTTTCCGGAACCGTGGCTCCCCCTCTGGAATGACCCGAACGCCAGCTCCCGGTTTGCCTTCGTCGACCAGGTGGGGGATATCAAAATCTTCCGGGTGGAGGGCTGAAGGTTGCGCTGGCCGGCACTCGTGGGGGTGGGGCTGGTGGCCCTCGGGGCGCGCCTGGCGTTGCTGTCCGCAGCGCCGGTAATGCCCCCGGAAGACCCCGCCTTTTACCTGGGGACAGCCCTCAACCTCATCTCCGGCCGCGGGCTGACCGTCGACGTCGTCTGGACCTACCGGCAGGGTCTTCCCGACCTTCCCCGGCCCGGTCACGAGTGGTGGCAGCCCCTGCCGACTTTTCTTGAGGCTTTAGCCCTGCTGGCCGCCGGTCCGGCGGGCATCGACCCGTGGCGGGTTGCCCAGCTTCCCGGTCTCCTGGCGGGCACCGGCACGGCAGTCCTGGGCTACGTGGTGGCCCGCCAGGTCTTCGCTGACCTTAAGCTGGCCCAGCCCGGCCTAAGGGCCTTCGGGGTCGGCCTGGGCCTGGCCTTGAACAGCCTCATGGCCTACCACTCCGTGAGCGCAGATAGCTCAGCCCTTTTTAGTTTCTTTGCCCTCCTGGCCCTGGGCCTGCCCCTCATAGCGGGCTCGCAGGGCTTTGCGGCCGGGCTGGCCGCCGGGCTCGCCTACCTGGCCCGGCCCCACGCGGCCCTTATCCCCCTGAGCTGGTTTTTAGGGGCGGAACGGCGTTTCGTAGCCCTGGGCATTCTCGGCTTTGTGGTCATTGCCGGGCCATGGGCGGTACGAAACCTCGCCCTCTTCGGAACCCCGGGGCCGCTGAGTAGCCTTGCCGTGTTTGCGGTGGATACCGCCGACCTCCATTCGCTGGATTCGCCGCCGGGCCCAGCCATTTGGGGTCGGGCTGGCCTGCCGACCCTGCTCGCCAGCCGGTTCGACGCCCTTGTCCACGGCCTGGGCTACACCCTGGGCATTCAGGGATTTTTGCCGACGTCGGTCCCGGCCTGGGTCGGTTTGTGGGTCCTGGCCGTCCGCTATCCGCCTATCAGGCCGGCGGCCTTTTACTCGAGCGTTGTCGCCCTGGGAACTCCCCTTCTGTTCGGGCCGGTCAGTACCCTGGGAGCCCTGCACCACTCGGCCGGCAGCATTATACCCTGGCTGTTAATCGGGCTGGCCTGGGGAATTGACCGGCTTTTGGGCCTTGTTGGCCGGGCTCGCCGCTGGCGCCGGGACCTCTTCCCGGTCATATGGGCCGGGCTGATTTGCCTCTGGGGAATTCAGGCTGGGGCCGCCGTGAATCGGACCTGGGCCCAATCGGTCGAGCTGGGCGGCCTTTACACCGAAATCCGGACCGTCCTCGCCGGACTGCCGCCCGGCCCGGTTATCTGCACAATCCCGTATACGGTTAATTTGCTGACAGGCCGGCCTGCCCTTTCGCTGCCGGCTCCGGACCCGGCGGACGCGGTTCTGCGCATTGCCCATCACTACGGAGCCCGGCTCGTTCTCATCTCGGAGCGTGCCGGGCGCTACCCGGACGAGCTGGATGGTCGGCCAAACCAGTTTCGGTTAGTCTACCGGTCGGAGCGAATCGCCGTCTATGAAATTGCGGACTGAACTTCCCAACGGGCCGGATCGGACCTGGCTCGGACTCCTCCTGGTCTTCGCCGCGGCGTTTATCGTCGCCCTGCCGGTGGCCCCGTACCTTGGCCGGAGCCTGCCGGACCGGGCCCTCAGGATTGAGACGGGCAACGGCTGGGTTATCCTGTGGCCTTTTGGGGTTGACCTCTACCCGCGGTGGGTGGGCGGCCGGGCCCTCTTACGGGGCCAGAATCCGTACCGCCCTGAGGTTGAGGCCGAAACCCACCTGACAGTCTACGGCCGGCCCCGCCGGCCGGAGGAGCCGCAGTTCGGCTTTTATTACCCGGCCTACGTCGTCGCCCTGGTCGGGCCGGTTCTGCTCCTCCCCCTGGACACGGCTGTCCGGGTCTGGGGGGCACTGAACCTGGCCATCCTGCTGACCCTGGGGATTATGACCGTCTGGCGGCTGTCACCCCGGCCGCCGCCCGTCCTTTTCGGCCTGGCCCTCCTCAGCCTGAGCCTTTTCTGGCCGGGGTTTCTCACCGTAATCGTCGGCCAGTACGGCCTGGCGGTTCTCGGCCTTGGGGCGCTGGCCTGGATCCTGCTCCGGGCCGGCCGGGACCTTCCGGCCGGGGCGGTGCTGGCCCTGGCCACGGTGAAGCCGTCGGTTTCGTTTCTGCCCATTGTCGTGGTCCTCGGCTGGGCCGCCGCCCGGCGCCGGTTTCAGGTCGTCGTCGGGTTTGGGGTTGCCCTGGCCGGGCTGGTTCTGGCTACCAGCCTCCCGGCGGGCTGGTGGCTGGCTGACTTTATCGATGGCCTGCTCGGCTACCAGACGAACGTCGGCCCCAGTTTTGTCACCTGGAAGCCCGCCGATGCGCTCAGGCTGCCGGCCGTTCTGGGCCTGCTGGGGGCGGGGTGGCTTCTGGTCCGGGCGGTCCCCGACATCTTACGCCCGGGGGATTTGCCCTGGGCCGGGGTAATCGGGGCCCTCGTGCTCAACTTGCTCCTTACGCCCCACGTCGGGATTTTCGACCTGGCGGCCCTCCTGGTTCCCCTGGGCTGGCTTCTGGGCCGCTGGGCCGGGTCGAACCCCGGCTTTGTGCTCTGGCTCGGGCTTGTCTGGCTTCCGGTGGTGATGGCCCTCGGCCTCCGGGCCGACGGCTGGTGGGTCTGGGCAACTTACCCGCCGGCGGTCACCGGGGCGGTGCTGGCCGAGGTCTACCGGAAGTCCTGGCTGTTGGGGAAGCGGGCCTCATGACCGCCAGGCTCCGGGACGAGGTGGCGCCCTTCGCCCTGGCCGCCGGCCTCGGGTTGCTTTATCTCCTAAATTGCCGGGTCTATGCGGGGACCGATTATGGTTTTCCCCTCGACGACTCCTGGATCCACCAGACCATAGCCCGGAACTTTTTTGCCCTTGGGGGCATGTACTACGCCCCGGACCGGCCAGTCGCCGCCTCGACCGCTCCCCTCTGGACCTGGCTCATGGCCCTGGGTCACCTGGTCGGGGCCGACCCGGTGGGCTGGGCGGTGGGGTGGGGGGTGGCGTTCGTCGGGCTCGCTGGCCGGCAGGCGGTTTTGCTCGTCCGGCGGCTGGCCCCTGATTCCGGCTGGGCGGGGCCGGCCGGCCTTATTGTCGCCGGGGAGGGCCATCTCGTCTGGTCGGGAATGTCGGGGATGGAGACGGCCGCCGCCGTCTGGGTGACCCTGGTCCTCCTTTCCTGGGCCGCCGAAGACCGGGTCCCGTCGGGCCGGGGCTGGGCCTTCTTCGGGGCTGCGGCCGCCGTCGGAACCCTGCTGCGGCCGGAACTGGCCCTTCTGGCCGGCCTGGTTGGTATCAGTCGTGCGGCGGCCGATGCCCGGCGGCAGCCGGTATGGCGGGTCCTGGCCGGACCCGTTGTTGCCGGCCTGGTCTGGTGCCTGCTGGTTGGGCCGGTCGGGGTCTGGAACTGGCTCGTGGCCGGCACGCCCTTTCCCAGCACCCTTACGGCCAAGTACGTGGGCTACGGCGGGGGGCTAAGTTTAGGCCGGCTGCCCCTGTTTTTGCTGGCGGCCCTGCTGGAGCTTCTCCGGGGGCTATTGCTCCTGGTGGCGGTTGGACTGCCCTTTGCGGCCGCCCGGTTTCGGCGGCAAGGGCCGGGCCTGCTGCTTCTGGTCTGGCCCCTGGCCCTGCTGGTTGCCCTCTCCCAGCTTGTACCGGTCACGTTCCACCACGGCCGCTACCTTCAGCCGGCCCTGCCGGCGCTACTGGTTGCCGGCCTGCTGGGCGTCGAGTACGCCCTGCGCCGGGCCGGTCTAAAGGTCGTTTACCGGTGGTTTCCCGGAATTATTGTCTTTGCGGCGGTGCTGTTTAACCTGACCGGCGCCCGAAACTACGGCCTGGAGGTCCGCTGGATAAACGACGAGCACCTGGGGATTGCCCGCTGGGTCCGGACGGAGACCCCGCCGGGGGCGGTTATCGCCTCCCACGACGTGGGGGCCCTGGGCTACTTCGGCGGCCGGCGGCTGGTGGACACGGCCGGCCTGCTCAACCCCGAGCTTATCCCGTACGTTCGGGACCCGGAGCGGCTGGTGGCCGAACTGCGCCGGCGCAACGTCGACTACCTTATCTTCTTCCCAACCTGGTACCCGTCCCTGGTCGGGCGGCCGGACCTGCCGGTGGTCTTCGAAATTCGCACGGCCTACGCCCGGCCCCTCGGGGGCGACGACTTCATCGTCGTCGGCCTCAATCCTCCAGGCAAACCTTGATGTGGAGCTCTTTTAGCTGCTCCGGGCTAACTTCCGAAGGGGCCCCGAAAAGTAAGTCCACGGCGTCCTTCGTCTTCGGGAAGGCGATGACTTCCCGGATGGTCGGTTCCCGGGCGAGGACCGCCACCAGCCGGTCGAGGCCGATGGCAATACCCCCGTGGGGCGGCACCCCGTACTCGAAGGCCGTGAGCAGGTGGCCGAATTGCCGCTCGATATTCTCCCGGGGGTGGCCCAGGACCTCGAAGACCTGCCGCTGGACCTCGGGGTCGGTGATCCGGATGCTTCCGCCCCCAAGCTCGTAGCCGTTGCAGATCAGGTCGTACTGCTTGGCCCGGACCCGGCCGGGGTCCGTTAGAAGATAGGGTATATCCTCGTCCCTGGGGGCAGTGAAGGGGTGGTGGACCGCGTCCCAGCGGTTCTCCTGTTCTTTGAACTCAAAGGCCGGAAAATCCACTACCCAGGCAAAGACGAGCAGGTTCGGGTCGGCCAGGCCCAGCCGGCGGCCCAGCTCCTCCCGAAGCTCGGCGAGTCCCCGGGAGACGACCGGGTACGGTCCGGCCCCGAGCAGAATCAGGTCCCCGGCCTGGGCCCCAAACCGGTCGAGCAGGCCCTGCAGTTCGGCCGGCGTAAGGTGCCGGCCGACCGGGGACCGGACCCCGAGTTCGCCGAGGTGAATCTGCCCCTCCCGGCCGCTAAAGGGCTCGACGGCGACGCTCACGAGGCCCCCAAGGCCGAACTGCCGGACGTACGCGGCCAGCTCCTCGACCTCCCGCCGGGCTATTCCGGCGAGGCCCGGCACCCGGATACCCTTGATCCTGCCCCCGGCCGCGATCGCCTGGCGGAAAACCTGGAACTGGGTCGCCCCCAGGAGGTCGGTCACGTCGACCAGTTCGAGGCCGAAGCGCAGGTCAGCGTGGTCGGTGCCGTAGCGGTCCATGATTTCCTGGTAGGCCAGCCGCGGGAACGGGGTTCGAACCTTGAATTCCGGCGTCACCGTCCGGACCAGCTCGGTGATCAGGGCCTCGACCAGGTTGAGGATGTCGTCCTGGTCGACGAAGCTCATCTCCAGGTCAAGCTGGGTGAACTCGGGCTGGCGGTCGGCCCGGAGGTCTTCGTCCCGGAAGCACCGGGCGATCTGGAAGTACTTTTCAACGCCGGCGACCATCAGCAGTTGCTTGAGCTGTTGGGGCGACTGAGGCAGGGCGTAGAACTTGCCGGGGTGAACCCGGCTGGGCACCAGGTAATCCCGGGCCCCTTCCGGGGTGCTCCTGGTCAGAATCGGGGTTTCGACTTCAATAAAGCCCCGGGCGTCAAGATAGTCCCGGATAAACTTGGTGACCCGGTGGCGGAGGATCAGGTTGTCCCGCATCTTCGGCCGGCGCAGGTCCAGGTAGCGATACTTGAGCCGGAGGGACTCGTCCACCGGCTGGTCGTCCGCAATCGGGAAGGGCGGGGTCCGGGCCGCCGAGAGGACCTCGAGGGTCCGGGCGACAACTTCAACCTCGCCGGTCGGCAGGTTCGGATTCTCGGTGCCCGGCGGGCGCCGGCTGACCGTTCCGCGCACAATGATAACGTACTCGGACCGGCAGAGGGCGGCGCTTTCGTGGGCGTGCGGCGAGACCTGGGGGTTGGCGACAACCTGCACCAGGCCCGACCGGTCCCGCAGGTCGATGAAAATGAGCCCGCCGTGGTCGCGGCGGCGGTGGACCCAACCGGCCAGGGTGACCTCCTGGCCGATATGGGCTGGGCGCAACTCACCGCAGTTGTGAGACTTGAGCATGGGCTGAGGTCTCCTTAACAGGACGTCCTCCATTAAGCTTAACATTTCCGGCGGCTCTCCTCGCGGCCCGGCTCAGACCCTCCTGTACCCAGGGCGGGGCGACGGCTCCGAGAACGCGGTACTCGTGTAAAAAATCCGTATTTTCCACGATGTCAAGTTCCGGCCTGTCAGGTACGCTGGAGTTAGACCGGGCGCGCGGCCGGTGTGCCAGGCAAATTTCAAAGAGGAGGTACTTTATGAAAGACTGCAAAGCAACGGCCCTTGACGGCCAGGAGGTTTATCTTAAGGGCCCCGAAATCGAGGCCCTCAGGGGGAAGCTGCGGGGTCGGTTGATTACCGCCGAGGACCCCGACTACGACGAGACCCGGCGGGTCTTCAATGCCCTTATCGACCGCCGGCCGGCCCTCATTATCCAGCCGGGTAATTCGGCCGATGTGGTCCGGGCCGTCGACCTGGCCTGCGAAAAGGGCCTGCTGTTGACGGTCCGGGGCGGGGGCCACAGCGTCGCCGGCCACGCCGTTGCCGACGGGGCCGTTATGGTCGACTTTTCGGCCCTTAAGGCCATGGACGTCGACCCTGAAGCCCGGACAGTCAGGGCCTGGCCGGGCGTGCGCCTGGGCGAGTTCGACGCCCGGACCCAGGACTTCGGCCTGGCCACGACGCTGGGCACCGTCTCGGATACGGGTATTTCTGGCCTCACCTTAGGTGGGGGCATCGGCTGGCTCATGCGCAAGTACGGGCTTGCCTGCGACAACCTGCTTGCGGCCGAGGTAGTCACCGCCGACGGTCAGGTTCGCCGGGCAAGCGACACCGAAAACCCGGACCTTTTCTGGGCGATTCGGGGCGCCGGCCACAACTTCGGGGTGGTGACCGAACTCACCTACCGGCTCCACCCGGTGGGGCCGATGGTCTTTGGGGGCCTTATCCTGTACCCGCTTTCCCAGGCGAGGCAGATCCTGCGGGCCTACCGGGACTATGCGGTGGGGATGCCCGATGAATTTAACGCCTTTGCCGCCTGTCTGACGTCGCCGGAAGGGGTGCCGGTGGTGGGGATCGCCGTGTGCCACTGCGGGCCGGTGGACGAGGGCCGGCGGCTGGCCGAGCCGCTGGGCCGGTTCATGCGGCCGCTGATGGACATGACCGGTCCGATGCCCTACGTCCAGGTCCAGCGGATGATCGACGACGCGGCTCCCTTTGGGGCCCGCCACTACTGGAAGTCCTCGGTCATCGGGGACCTTTCGGACGGGGCGATTGACGTGCTGGCCGAACTCTGCGGCCGGTTCAGCTCGCCGAGGTCGATCGTCCTCATCCAGCCGCTTGGGGGGGCGGTGAGCCGGGTGGGGCCCGAGGCCACGGCCTTTGCCCACCGGTCGGGTTTTCTGGTGAGCATCATCGGGATGTGGCTTGAGGGGCCGGCCGATGAGCACAAAAGCTGGGTTCGGGAGGTTTACCGGGGCCTGGCGCCGTTTTCCACCGGCGGGGCCTACGTAAACGACGAGGCCGACAGCGGCGAGGGGGCGGCCCGAACGGCCTACGGCCCGAACTATGAGCGGCTGGCCCGGCTAAAGGCGAAGTACGATCCGGACAACCTCTTCCGGGTGAACCTCAACATCCGGCCGTGGGCATAGTTTACCAGCTCCGGGGGTGAGTGCTGGCGGGCGTGGCGTGCGTAGGGGCCTTCTACGTCTGGCAGGCCACCACCGCCGGCCCGCCTGCGCCGCCGCCAGCCCCTGCCCGTCCGGCCGCGGCCGAAACTTTTATCGGCCCGGACCGGCCGGGGGCCGCGCGGGTGGAATGGTGCGGGGAGAACCTGGCCGACCTGTGGCAGAGGTCGTTTGGAGCTTGAGCTTGGGCGGCAGCGGCGTGAGGAGCTACTGCGTCAGGCGGCGCTGGAGCAAAAGTACGACCCGGGCTGGCCCCTTTTAGGGAGGCGGCCGCTCTTCGACATTGGTTCGGGGCTGGTGGGTCTGGGGAACCTCTTCGTGAGGGCCGGAAACCGGGCCTGGAGCCGGTTTCCGGGGGTCTCGTGACCAGCGGTCGGCCCCCGTCGGAAGGAGGTGAAAGGCTGTGAAAGAGGCGTGCTTCTGCGGCTGGGTCGGCCAAACCGCCGCTAAAAGTCGCATCTACGCTGGCGACGGCGGGTGGGCCCTCGCCTGCCCGCGGTGCGGCCGTCCGGATGACCTGAACTGGCCTCCGGCCGCCGTCCGAAGCGAGACGCTTGCCCGGGCGCCCGACCTTGCCCCTAAACCATATCTTCGAAAACACCTACCCGCCGCCTGATGGTGAGCGCTATGAAGGCCAGGCGGCCGTCCGGGCCTTCTGGGAGCGGTTCTTTACCTCTTCGCCCCTGGCAACGTTCGAAACCGAGGAGACCTTCGCGTGTGGAGACCGGTGCGTGGTGCGCTGGCTCTATCGCTGGGTTGAGCGGGATGGGAAGCCGGGACACGTCCGGGGCGTGGATGTTTTCCGGGTCCGGGATGGGAAGGTGGCTGAGAAGCTCTCCTACGTTAAAGGTTAGGTTAAGGGAGGATTCGTGGGAACCACAGGCAGTACAGACGAAGAGGCGATCTACCGGGAGATTCAGGCGTTTACCGAGGTCTGGAACCAGGGCGACGCGAGGGCCCTGGCCGGATTCTTCACCGAGGATGCGGTCAGGGTTGGGGCCTTCGGGGACATTCAGCATGGGCGGGCCGAAATCGAGGCCGCCTACGACCGGCTTCTGCACGGGGCCATGCCCGGGGCCACCGTCCGGCAGGAGCGGGGCTGGGTCCGGATGCTCAACCCGGACCTGGCGGTCTGGCAGGGCGGCCTGGAAATTACGCCCGTTGGCGGTCCGTCGATGAAGGGCCATGTGGTCCAGGTGATGCAGAAGCGGGGCGACCGCTGGCTGATAGTCGAGGCCCACCCGAAGTTCTTCCCGCCCCGGAGCTGAACAGCCTGTAGCCCGCACTCCCTGGTTCCCCCTCTCCCGCCCGGCGGGAGAGGGGCCGGGGGTGAGGGCAAACCAAAAACTGGAGGAGGTCCTTAATGGCGACCATTCTCTTCGCCAGCACCTTCGGTTCGGACGACCCGACCCGGGCCACCCTGCCCCTGGTGGCGGCGAACGGCGCGGTCGAGGCCGGCCACACCCCTCAGCTCTTCCTCGCCGGGGAGGCGACTTATCTCATGAAAGACGTCGTCGCCGACCAGGTTCACGGGGTTGGTTGGCCCCCCTTCAAAGAACTGCTTGAAAAAATCATCGCCCACGGCGTCCCCATCTTCGTCTGAGGGGGCTGTAGCCGGGCCCGTGGGGTCACCGACGCAGACCTGCAGGGGAAAAACGCCCGGTTCGTCACCCCGAAGGAGTTCGCCGAGCTCATCGTGGCGGCCGACCGGGTTGTGAGCGGCTAAGTATACCGGAGGAGGTGTTAACCGTTGGAGGGTGAGTTCAGCACAACCCGGTTTTCGGCCAAAGAAGCGGCCCGCATCGTGCGCGAGTCGTACGGGGGCGTGGTGCCCCAGGGCCTTGGGGTGGCAGAAGCTCTGTATGGCCCTGAAGAAATTGCCTGGTTGCCTGAATCGGTTAAGGCGTATGCGCTCGGCCTTGGCAATCCGGTCCGGTATGCAGACCTTAAACCCGGTGAAGTGGTGCTGGACATCGGCTGCGGGGCCGGAATTGATACGTTCATCGCCGCAAGAAAGGTTGGGCCGGCTGGCCGGGTTATCGGCCTGGATATGACCCCAGAAATGCTCGGCCGGGCCCGGGCGAACCTGGCCGCGCTCGGTCTTACCAACGTGGAGTTTCGGGAAGGCCGGATGGAGGAGATTCACCTTGCGGACAGCACGATAGATGTTGCCATTTCGAACGGCGTCATTAACCTCTCCACGGAGAAAGGGCAGACCTTCCGGGAGATTTACCGGGTCCTTAAACCCGGCGGCCGGCTCGTCTTCGCCGATTCGGTGGTAAACGGCCAGCTCCCGCGGGCCGTGCTGGAAAGCGAGGCGGCCTTTGCGGGTTGACTTGCCGGCGCCCTCTCGGAGAGGGGGCTTATCCGCGAGGCCAAGAACGCCGGCTTCACCGGAGCACAGATTCTTACCCGGGAGCCGATTGACAAAGAGCGGCTGAGGCTTTACCCGCTCTTCAGCCTGGATTTTCTCGACTGGCTCTTTGCCCAGTTTCCCCAGGAAAAGCTGCCCGTGTACGTGGCTCACTTCTCTTTTGTCAAACCGCACGATACACGATAACTGGTCAAAACCCAGTCACATCGGACTGCCTGCTGGGGGTATAATGCCGGCGGTCGGATGAACCGCTGGCTCCTGGGCCTGCTCCTGCTGGCGGCGGCCTGCCAGCCCGCGCCGTCGGGCGGACCGCCCCGGCCGGCCACTTCGACCCCGACGCCGCTGCCCCCGCCGGCCTGGGGCGTTCTCCGGGAGGCCGGCGGATTCGCCGTCACCGACGGCCGGAACCGCCTCCCTTTACCGGTGATTCGGACTGCGCCCCCCGACGTGGCCTCCTGGCGTCTGGCCCACGTGGCCGATACCGACGGCGACGGCCGGCCCGAGGCGATCATCCAGGGCTACACCGGCGGTGCCCACTGCTGCTTTGTCTACCTGGTTTTCGAAAGCCGGCCTGACGGCATCCGCCAGGTCGACGGCTTTGACCTGGGGAATGCGGGTATCTCCCAGGCGGCCGACCTGGACGGGGACGGCCGGGCCGAGCTGGTAGCCGGCGACGACCGGCTGGCCTACTTCGACGACCTGCCCTTTGCCGCCTCGCCCATCCTGCCCCTCATTCTCTGCCGTCAGGACTCCGGCCGATTTAAGGACTGCACCCCGAATTTCCCCGACCGGCTTGAGGCCGAAATGGGCCGGGCCGAATCCGCCCTCAAAGACGCCGTTGACGGGGCGGCATCCGGCCGGCTCGACCCCGAAACGGCCGGCTTCGTCCAGCGGTCGCAGGCGCTTAAGCTTCTTGCCCTTGCCATCCGGCTCGGCCGGCCTGATGGGGGCCGGGACCGTATTCGCCGGCTCTGTCCGGCCTGTCTGACCTGGCTGGACCAGCACTCGGCCGAGCTTTCCCAGCGGCTCGGTGTCCCGACACCCCGCCCGTGGCCGTAGGACCGGGCCGGTGGTCTAAAATAGAGTGTGTCAAAGCTTGCCCGGGAGGTAGAACCCCCATGACCGTCGAACAGAGGCGATTCAGGGTCGAGCGCGACTCGATGGGCGAGATGGAGGTGCCCGAAGATGCCCTCTGGGGGGCTTCCACCCAGCGGGCCGTGCTCAATTTCCCGATTTCGGGTCTCAGGCTTCCCCGCCGGTTTATTCAGGCCCTCGGCCTCATCAAGCGGGCGGCGGCCGAAACCAACAAAGAACTGGGCCTTCTGGACCCGAAGATTGCTGACGCCATTGCCCAGGCCGCCCAGGAGGTCGCCGACGGCCGCTGGGACGACCACTTCCCGGTGGACGTTTTCCAGACCGGTTCGGGCACCTCGACCAATATGAACGCCAACGAGGTCATCGCCAACCGGGCCATCGAAATCCTCGGGGGCGAGCGGGGTTCCCGCCTGGTTCACCCCAATGACCACGTCAACCTGGGCCAGTCGTCCAACGACGTAATCCCCACCGCCATTCACCTCTCGGCCCTGCTGGCCATCAAAGAGGAGCTGATTCCGGCCCTGGAAGGCCTCGAGCGGGCCCTCCGGGCCAAGGCCGACGAATTCTGGCCCGTAATTAAGACCGGCCGGACCCACCTCATGGACGCCACCCCCATCCGGCTCGGGCAGGAGTTTCTGGGTTATGCCGGCCAGGTTGAGCGGGCCCTTCGCCGGCTCCGCCACGCCGAAGCGGAGCTCTCGGAGCTGGCCCTTGGGGGGACGGCGGTCGGGACCGGAGTCAACACCCACCCGGAGTTTGCCCGCCGGGCCATCGCCCGGCTTGCGGCCTGGACCGGCCTTAACCTGCGGGAGACGGACAACCATTTCCAGGCCCAGGCGGCCATGGACGGGGCCGTCGAGGCAAGCGGGGTGCTCCGGACCATCGCCGTGAGCCTGATGAAGATTGCCAACGACATCCGCTGGATGGGCTCGGGACCCCGGGCGGGGCTGGGCGAGCTTCTACTGCCCGAGGTTCAGCCGGGCAGCAGCATCATGCCGGGCAAGGTCAACCCGGTCATTGCTGAGTCCCTGATTCAGGTCTGCGCCCAGGTGATGGGCAACGATGCGGCCGTCATGCTGGGCGGACAGTGGGGCTTCTTTGAGCTTAACACCATGCTGCCCCTGATTGGCTACAACCTTCTCCAGTCGATAACCCTGCTCGCAAATGCGGCCAGGAACTTCACCGAAAGGTGCGTTGTAGGCCTTAAGGCCACCGACCGGGGGCCGGAGCTGGTGGAAAAGGGCCTGATGCTGGCCACGGCCCTGGCCCCGGTCATCGGCTACGACGCGGCCGCGGCCATCGCCAAGGAGGCCGCTCGGACCGGCCGCACTATCCGGGAAGTGGCCCGGGAGCGAACGGGGCTCTCCGAGGAGGAGCTTGACCGAATCCTGGACCCGGCCCGAATGGTCGAGCCGGGCCTGAGCGTCGGGCCGGTTGCCGGCTAGGGGGATAAAATGTCGGTCCAGGTTTCGCGGCGGAAGTTCACCGTCAGCGAGTACCACCGGATGCTGGAGAGCGGCATCCTCGCCGAAGATGACCGGGTCGAACTCATCGAAGGAGAAATCGTCGAGATGACGCCCATCGGGCCCCGGCATGCCGCCTGTGTCGACCGGCTCAATGCCCTCCTGTCTTCGCAGGCCGGAGGCCGGACAATTGTTCGGGTCCAGAATCCGGTAAGGCTCGGAGAACAATCGGAGCCTCAGCCCGACCTGACGCTGCTCAATTTTCGGCCGGATTTTTACGCCCAATCCCACCCGGGGCCCGGTGACATCCTGTTGCTGATTGAGGTTGTTGAGACTTCGGCTGAATACGACCGGCAGATTAAAGTTCCCCTTTACGCCCGGGCCGGAATTCGCGAGGTCTGGGTCGTCGACCTAGGAGCCGACGCTGTCGAGGTTTACCGGGAGCCCGCCCCGGAAGGCTACCGTCAGGTGAGCCGCCTTGGACGGGGCACGAACCTTTCGCCCGAGGCCCTGCCGGGGCTGACGCTTGCGGTTGACCGGGTTCTGGGGTAGCCTCTGGTGGGGGGAGCAGGTCTGCTGAGGTAAAGAAGATGACGGTTCACGTTTTGAGGCGGAAGTTCACCGTCAGCGAGTACCACCGGATGGTAGCAAGCGGCATCCTGGGCGAGGACGACCGGGTCGAGCTTATCAACGGAGAGATTGTTGAAATGGCACCGATTGGCAGCCGGCATGCGGCCTGCGTCAAGCGGCTCAATAACCTGTTTTCCCGGCAGGTCGGCGACCGGGCCGTCGTGGGCATCCAGGACCCGGTTCGCCTGGGTGAATACTCGGAGCCCCAGCCGGATTTGACCCTGCTCCGGCCCCGGCCTGATTACTACGCCAGCGGCCACCCCGGTCCTGAGGACGTCTTGCTCGTGGTTGAAGTCGCTGAGACTTCGGCCGAATACGACCGGCAGATTAAAGTTCCCCTTTACGCCCGGGCCGGAATTCGCGAGGTCTGGCTTGTGGACCTGGCCGCGGGCGCCGTCGAAGTTTACCGGGAACCCACTCCGGAAGGCTACCGTCAGGTCCGGCGCTTCGGGCGGGGCGAGACCCTTGCGCCCGGGGCTTTGCCGGACGTTACCGTGGCCGTCGACGACATCCTGGGCCCGGTCCCGGACAACGGCAGGGAGGCAGACCCATGACTGACCCGGCGGAACGGACTTATCTGGGCCAGAACCGGCGCTCGGCCGAACTTTACGCCCGGGCGGAACGCGTCCTGCCCGGCGGCAACACCCGGACGACCGTCTTCTTTACGCCCTACCCGTTCTACGCCGTCCGGGGCGAGGGCTTTCGGGTCTGGGACGCCGACGGCAATGTCCGGGTGGATTTTCTAAACAACTACACGTCCCTGATTCTTGGCCACGCCCACCCGAAGGTGGTGGCGGCCATTGCCGAGGCGGCGGCCCGCGGCGCCTCCTTTGCGGCTCCGACCGAGTACGAAATCCTGCTGGCCGAGGAGCTCTGCCGGCGGGTGAAGTCGGTGGAGCGGGTCCGGTTCACCAACTCGGGGACTGAGGCGACCATGCTGGCGGTCCGGGCGGCCCGGGCCTACACCGGCCGGCCAAAAATCGCCAAGTTCGAGGGCGGCTACCACGGCTCCCACGACTACGCCGCCGTAAGCGTCGGACCCGAGCCCGACCGGGCCGGTCCGGCTGAAAGCCCGGAGGCCGTTCCCGATGGGCCGGGAATCCCCGACGCCGTCCTGGGGACGGTGGTGGTCCTGCCGTATAACAACCTGGAGGCCGTAAGCCGCATTCTTGAGCGGGAAGGGCGTGAGGTTGCGGCCGTAATTATCGAGCCGCTACTGGGGGCCGGCGGGGCGATTCCGGCCGCGCCTGAGTTTCTCCGGGGCCTGCGGGAGCTCACCCGGAGGCTCGGAATCCTCTTAATTTTCGACGAGGTCATCGCTTTTCGCCTCGCCTACGGCGGGGCCCAGGAGTACTTCGGGGTCGGTGCCGACCTGACCACCTTCGGCAAAATAATCGGCGGCGGCCTGCCGGTCGGAGCCCTGGGCGGCCGGGCGGAGATTATGGACCTCTTCGACCCCCGCCGGCCGGACCGGATCGGCCACGGCGGCACTTTTAACGCCAACCCGGTGACGATGGCGGCCGGGCTCGCAACCCTGGCCGAACTCACCCCGGCGGCCTATGAGCATTTAAACCGACTGGGGGAGCTGGCCCGCCGGCGCCTGCGGAGGGCCTTCGAGCGGCTGGAGATTCCGGCCCAGGTCACCGGGGCCGGGTCGGTCTTTGCCGTCCACTTCACGGCCGAGCCGGTGACCGACTACCGGTCGGCCCGGCGGGGCGCGAACCCCCAGCTTCTACGCCGCCTTCACCTGGGCCTCCTTAATGAGGGCGCTATCATCGCCCCGCGGGGCATGGGATGCATTTCAACCCCGATGACCGAGACCGAGGTTGAGTTCCTCGGCCAGGCCGTTGAGAGGGCCCTGGCGGCGCCCTGAAAGGGGCCGGCTTAGCCCCGGGACCTGCCCCGGGCCAGGCGGTGGCGCTCCTGGGCTTCCTCGATGAGCTTCCAGGCGGCCTCAACGTCGGCCCAGCCGTATACCTCGACCTCTTTTTCTTCCAGGTCTTTATAAACCGTGAAGAAGTGCTCGATCTCCCGGAGCAGGTGGGACGGCAGGTCGGCGAGCCGCTGAACCTCCCGCAGTCGGGGGTCGCCCACCGGCACGGCCACCACCTTCTCGTCAATGCCCTTTTCATCCCGCATCAGCAGGACCCCAATGGGCCGGATCGGGACTACGCACCCGGTGAAGGTCGGCTCGTAGACGATCACCAGCACATCCAGCGGGTCCCCGTCCGACGAAAGGGTGTCGAGAATCAGGCCGTAGTCGGACGGGTAGTGCAGGGGCGAGTAGAGGACCCGGTCGAGGCGGAACCGGCCGAGCTTTTCGTCGTACTCATACTTGTTCCGACTGCCCCGGGGGATCTCAATCAGGGCCAGGAGGGGCTGTTCCCGATTCATCTCCGAGCACCTCCCGCAGGGTATCCAGGGTAACATTCCCGCCGGTCAGGATGAGGGCGACTTTGCGGCCGGCAATCCGGTCCTTAAGCCGCAGGGCTCCGGCGGTGGAAGCCGCCCCGGCCCCCTCGGCGACCAGGTGGGCAGTCTCGAGCAGGAGGCGCATCGCCCCTTTAAGCTCCTCGTCGCTTACAAGGATTATCTCATCGATGAGCCGCCAGAGGATCCGCAGGGGCAGTTCAAAGGCGACCCGGGTCGCCAGTCCTTCGGCGAAGGTCGCCGCCTCCGGGGTCTCAAGGAGCCGGCGGGCCCGCCACGACAGATAGACGACGGGCGCCCGCTCGGACTGGACGCCGATAACCTGGATCCGGGGATTGACCGTCTTGGCAACGATGGAGGCCCCGCAGGCGCAACTTCCGGCCCCAATGGGCGCAAAAATGTAGTCGATGTCGGGCACCTCGTCGATAATTTCGAGGCTGGCGGTGCCGACCCCGGCGATAAGGAGGGGTTCGTTGGCGGCGTGGACGTAGCGCATGCCGGTGTCGGCGGCGAACTGTTCGGCGGCCTCCCGGGCCTCGTCGAAGTCGCGGCCGGTGAGAACCAGCTCAGCGCCCAGCCGGCGCATAGCCGCAACCTTGTAAGGATTCGAGTGTTCGGGGGCGAAGATAACGGCCCGGGTGCCGAAGAGACGGGCGGCGTAGGCGATGGACTGGCCGTGGTTGCCCGTGGAGGCGGTCACGACACCCCGGGCCCGCTCGGCGGGGTCCATCGCCGCCAGCAGGTTCACCCCGCCCCGAACCTTGAAGGCCCCGATGGGCTGGAGGTTTTCAAGCTTGACGTAGACGTCGGCCCCCAGAACTTCGGCCAGGGCCGGCGGCCGAATCAGGGGTGTCGGCTTTAAATACGGGGCGATTCGTCGGCGGGCAATCAGGATATCCTGAAAGGTGGGTTCCCAGAGGCTCGACGGAGTTTCGGATTCGGAGCTCATCTCAACCCATTCGACGGTCAAACTGCCGGTTAAAAGCTATTATAACACGCCCGGATGGTCAGTCGGACGCCTCAACTTCCAGCGTCCGGAGGACAAGCTCGTGCCGACTGCGGGTCCCGGTCTTGCGGTAAATACTCCGCACGTGGGTTTTGAGGGTGTTTCTCGAGATGCCCAGGCGGTCCGAAACCTCTTCCAGCTCGAGGCCTGAAATCAGGTAGCGGGCAACCTCAAGCTCCCGCTCGGTAAGCCCGTAGGGCCTGAGTCGGAGGATCAGCCGCTCGGGCGGCATCGATACCGAGCGGACACGGCCCAGGGTCTCGGGGACCACCGTTCCCAGCGCCCCGGCGAACAGCAGAGCCGCCACCCCAAGACCGCCCGCCAGCACCTGAAGCTGGGGCTCGAGGCTGCCGAGGACCCGGGTTGCCCCGAAGCTTGCCCCGATGGCCCCGACCATCACCCCGAGTCCCACGCCGAAAGCCCTGACCCCCCCGTAAATTGCGCCGATATCCGCCAGGGTCGTCCAGAAGTAAACGTCGGCGTAGGCGAAGCCCATCATCACCAGGACCTGAACGACCGGAAAGGCGATGCGCGTCCGGTCAACGATGAAAATGGGGAAGGCCAGGCCCAGCACCGGCGGGGTTACAACCCCGAACGGCCGCCGGCCCATCCGGTCGGCGATAAATCCGGCAAAGAGCACACCCACCAGGTAGGGCAGAAGCCCCACGACCCCGGCCCCCTGGACGTCGGCATAGTACGGCTGAATAATGCCGTACAGGATGCCCCCGACGGCATAAACCGAGACGATAAACCCAGAGAGGCCGAGAAGCTGGAGGCGGCCGAAGGACGGGCCGACCACAAACCGCACCTGGCGGGCGGCTTCCCGCTCCTTAAGCCCGAAGAGCCAGACACCGGCCGCGGCGAGGGCGGAGGCGGCCGCGACGTAGACGGCCGCCGACGCCGGAATCAGCCCCAGATTAAAGGCGTAGAGGATAATATTGGCCCCGAACGCCCCGAACCCGACCGTGCGGGCCCGCCAGCCCTGGGGAATTCGGGTCGCAAGGATATGCCCCCAGGCGACCGGAAAGGGGGCCGCCAGAAGCCCCAGCAGGCCGAAGAGGGGCACGACGGCCTCCGGCGGTAGATTTGGGCTGAGGGCGGAAAGGGCAGCGCACAACCCCGCCCCAACCCCCGGCAGGAAGGCCAGGGCCCGGTCGGCTTTGAGCGCCGCGGCGCAGAGGAGCAATCCGGCCGCGTGGCCGCCGGTAAAAGCCAGGACGGCCCAGAACGTCGCCTCGGGGTCGATGGGCAGGGTCTGGAGGGCCGGACCAGCTAGCGGGAAAGAGAGGAGCCAGCCGAAAAAGCACCCGAGGGCAACGACCATCGGCCCCCAGCCTTCCGGGAGCCCGGCGGGCACAATCCCGAGCCTGGACATAATGCTGGAAAATTATAGCGTTCAGGCTTACAGGCCTGCCAGGTACTTCCGCGTTCCAGCCCCGGAAGCCCTCACCCCCAGGGGTGATTTTTCGTCAAAACTCAAAAATCACCCTCAGGGGTGATGACTTCCGGCCGGGCGATTTGTTAGCCTCAAGGCCGGTAGGAGGTCGGAGGGAAGGTTCCCGTGGCCGGCGGTTATCCCCCCTTCAACCGGAGGCATCGGGAATGGCAGGTGGCCGGCCGGTGAGCCCGGCCGGTCCCGGCCAGAATACGCCTGGCCGGGACCGGGACAGCTACTCCCCGCCCTCGGTCCTGCTGCGGGACCTCTTTATCCACGAGCTGCGGACTCCACTTACGGTCGCCGCCACCGCCCTCGAACTGCTCAGAGACTGCGCCGACCTTCCTTCAGCCACCCAGGAGTACGTCGGCTGGGCTGAAGGGGGGCTGGCCTGGCTTCTGGAAATGGTCGAAAGCATCCCCGCCTGGACGGCTTTGTTAACCGGCCAGGTAAGCCTTGAGTGGCGGCTGGTGTCGGCCCGGGAATGGGTTGAGCCGGCCGCTGAACTGGTAAGACCCCTGCTTCGGAGCAGAGACCAGCGGCTCCGCCTTATCTGGCAGGTCCCGACGGCGCCGGTCCACGGCGACCCCTGGTGGCTGAAGCAGGCGATGGCGGCCATGCTTGCCGCCGCCAGCCAGAACGGTCCTCAGGGGGATACGGTCGAAGTGCGGGTTGAGTCCTGCCGCCGCCGGCTGAAGGTGAGGGTTACGGCCGGCGGACCGGGTCTGAACCCGACCCGCCGGAAGAGGCCGGTCGACTCGGGCTGGGAGGGACCCGGCCTTTACCTGGTTCGGACGGTTGTCAGCCTCCACGGGGGCACCCTCGGGGTTGCGACACGACCCGGTGCCGGGATAACCGTTACGGTGAGCCTGCCCGTTGCCGGCTACGGCCCGCCTTAGGCGGGGTGGGGAGGCCGGCCGGCAACCGGCTCGAGCCGGACCCGCACGGGTCCGGCGACCGGGTTGCGGGCAAACGGGTCGGGCAATCGGTCCCGGCCGTTGCCGGCCGGCGGTCCCACGTATTCGAAGTCCCAGAAGGCCGCGTCCCCGGCCAGCCCGGCCGAAACCCGAACCCGGCTTACCAGGTCCCAGCCGTCGCCGATAACCCGCACCGGCTGTCCGTCAGCAAGTCCGAACCTGGCGGCCAGTTCGGGCCCCACCTCCAGGACCCGCTCCCGGCCGACCGTCGTGAGCGTCTTGAGCATCTCGGGAAAGGTCGTCAGGTCGTAACGGTAAAATGACCGGCCTGGGTAGACGGTAACCAGGCCGTCGGCGGCCGGCTCGGGCTCCTCGAGGTCAAGCTCCGGAAACTTGAAGGCCTCGGGCAGTGGGTTCACCACCGGGCCCTCGAACTCGAGCTCGTCGTAATCCAGGCCGGAAAGGCCCGGAACCCGCTCGGCCAGCTCGGCGAAAACCTCGGCCGGCCGCCCGGAAACCTCGACCCCAAGGCCCCGGCCAATTTCGGCCAGGATGGTCAGGTCGGGCCGGGCCTCCCCCGGCGGGCGCACGGCCGCCCGCACCCGCTGGACCCGCCGCTCCAGGCTGGTGACCGTCCCGTCCTTCTCGGCGAAGGTGACGCCCGGCAGAACGACGGTGGCGTACTCAAGGAGGGGCGAGTTGTAGGCGCCCTGGAAGATGACGGTTTCGCAACGCCCCAGAAGCCGCCGGAGCCGCAGGCCGTCGGGACCCTCCAGGTCGAAGCTGTCGCCCACAATGTAGCAGGTTTTTATATTCTCCAGGTCGGGGGTCTCATCCAGGTGAACCTGGCCCGGCCCCAGCCCAGCTACCGCCCCGGCGTCCAGGGCCCCCTGGGAGTTGGCCGTCCCGTAGAGGGGCAGGAGCCCGGCCCCCGGGCGGCCGACGTTGCCGGTCACCAGGGCGAGGGCGACCAGGGCGGCAACCGCTGGCCGACCCTGGTGGACCACCCCTCCCCCAAACATGATGAGGCCGGGCCGTCCGGCGGCGAACAGGCGGGCAATCCGGACGATTTCATCCCGGTTGACCCCGGTTATCCGGCTGACCTGTTCCAGGTCCAGGGCTCGAATCGCCGCTTCAAGCTGGTGGAAGCCAACCGTCTCGCGGTTTATAAAGTCGGCGTCGGCCAGCCCCTCCTCAAGGATGACCCTGACCATTCCGGCGATGAGCCAGGCATCGGTGCCCGGCCGGACCTGCACCCAGGCGTCGGCGAACCGGTTCAGGTGGGTCGGCCGCGGGTTAATCAAGATCAGGTTTGCCCGTTCCCGCTCGGGCAGGAGCGCCCGGCCGGGCAGGTAATTAAAGTAGTCCGAGGCCGGGGGCAGGGTAATTGCCGGCGTCCGGGTGTGCTGAACGATTTTCATACCAACAACCGGCACTGTCTCCCACGGGTCGGCGCCGATGACCAGGTAAGTTCGGGCCTTCTCGATGTCGGCGATGGCGGCTGTCGGCCCGACCTTTTCAAAGGCCCTGTGGAGGGGTTCCAGGGCCGTCCAGTCGGCCAGGTCCCAGAGCAGGTTCGGGGTGCCGATTCCTTCCCGGGCAATCTTCTGCAGAGCATACAGCTCCTCGGTCGTCAGCCGGGACGAGCCGAAAATCGCCACCTGCTCCGGCGGCGTGTTCTTGAGGGCATCGACGGCCGCCTTAACGGCCTCCTCCCAGCCCGTCTGAACCAGGGCCCCGTTTTTGCGGACCATCGGCACCTGAAGGCGCATCGGGTTATGGACAAAGTCCGAAACCCCGAATCGGCCCCGGACGCAGTACTGACCCTGGTTCGCCGGGGCCTCATAATCCGGGCCGACCCGCAGAAGCCGGCCCCGGCGGACCTCCAGGATGAACTGACACCCGACCGGGCAGTAGTTGCAGACGGTCCTTATCAGCTGTTCGCCAGGGCCGGAATGCCGGTTTTGACGTTCTTCCAGGGCGCCCACCGGGCAGACGTCGACGCAGGCGCCGCACATGATGCATCCGGCGTCAATCATGGGCTGGCCGCTGGCCGTGTTGATGATGGTGGTTGCGCCCCGGTTCTCCATCGTCCAGACGGCGATGCCCCGGACCTCGTCGCAGACCCGGACGCAGCGGTTGCAGACGATGCACAGATTAAAGTCGGCCGCGATAAGGGGGTCGCGGCGAAGGGGGATCCCCCGGTACTTGAAGGGGAACCGGACGTCGGAGATTTCCACGTAGTCGCAGACCGCCTGGAGCTCGCACCGGTAGTTGGCGGGGCAGGTGACGCACCGGAAGTCGACGTGGGGCGAGCGCAGGCACGGCTCGCCGGTGTAGCACTGGTCCTCCTTATGGCAGGTCAGACAGCCCAGGGGGTGCTCGGTGATGAGGACCTCGATAATCTCCCGGCGGATCTCCCGGACGGCATCGGTATTCGTCCGCACCACCATCCCGTCGGCCACCGGCAGAAGACACGAGGCCGGGTAGCCCCGCTGACGTTCGACCTCGACCACGCACATGCGGCAGGCCCCCCACGGCCGCAGGGCCGGGTGCCAGCAGAGGGTCGGGATGTAGATTCCGGCCTGCTGGGCCGCCTGAAGCACCGTCATGCCGGGCCGGGCCGTAACCTCAACCCCGTCGATGGTGAGCTTGACCTGCTGTTCCATGGCCGGACTCCCTTCAAACCGCGGCGGCAACCGGGCTCATCTCGCAGACTCCCTGGGGGCACCGCCGCTCCCGGATGTGGACGTCGTATTCGTGGCGGAAGTGGGTGATGGTGTCGACCACTGGCACGTGGGCCACCTGCCCGTGGCCGCAGAGGGAACCGAACTGAATCGCCGGGGCGATATCCAGCATAAAGTCCAGGTCCTCGGGCCGGCCCTCGCCCCGGCAGATCCGGAGCAGGGTGTTGTAGTAGGCCCGGGTGCCCATCTGGCAGGGGAAGCATTTGCCGCACGACTCGTCCCGGAGGAACTCCATAAGCTGGAGCACCAGGTTCGGAATGCAGGTCTTCTGGCCGACCATCACAAGGCCCCCGGACCCCATCGTCGTGCCCGCATCCCGAAGCTCGTCGAGGCCCAGGGGCAGGGTGAGCACAAAGTCGGCCGGCAGGATGTTCGAGGCCGGCCCGCCCATCTGTACGGCCTTAAGGTCAGTGGGGTCGGCCTGCGCCAGGTCCAAGATGATGGTTCGGAGCGGGACCCCAAAGGGCAGTTCGAAGCCGCCCGGCCGGCGGACGGCCCCGCTCACGGTGATGGTCCGAACCCCCTTGCTCCGCTCGGTCCCGAGGCCGGCGTACCACTCCCAGCCCCGTGCGATGATCTGGGGCACGTTGGCCAGGGTCTCGACGTTGTTGACCACGGTCGGCTTGTAAAACAGACCGTTGGTGGCCGGGAAGGGCGGCCGGCTCCGGGGCATGGCCCGGTCGCCCTCAACGGAAGAGATGAGGCCCATTTCCTCCCCGCACAGGTAAGACCCAGCCCCATCCCGGACCACCAGGTCGAAGCTGAAATTCGACCCGAGAATATTGTCCCCAAGGAGACCCCGGGCCCGCAGCTTCTCGACGGCAGTGCGGACCCGGCTGCTGGCCAGGGGGTACTCATCCCGGATGTAGATAAAGCCGCGGCTTGCGCCGTTGGCGTAGGCGGCGATGGTGATCCCCTCGATAAGCTGGAAGGGGTCGCCCTCCATGATGAGGCGGTCCTTCCAGGTGCCGGCATTGCCCTCGTCAGCATTGCAGATGACGTATTTTTCGGCCCCCCGGGCCCGAAGACAGAACTCCCATTTGAGGCCGGTGGGGAAAGCCGCCCCGCCGCAGCCCCGCAACCCCGACTTCTTGACGGCATCGACGACCTCGGCCGGCGTCATGGTCAGGGCCCGGGCGAGGCCCTCGTAGCCGCCGTTGGCCAGGTAATCGTCCAGGTCTTCGGGGTCGATGATGCCGGCGTTCCGCTGGGTTATCCGGTACTGGAACTTGAACCAGTCAGTCTGGTCCCGGGGCGGGATCCCCTCGTACGGGGCATCGGCGTAGACATACAGGGCCTTGTCAACCCGGGGATTGCCCCGGCCGATAACATCCTCGATGAGCTGGGCCGCCTCGGCCGGGGTGAGCGGGCCGTAGGCCACCCGCGGCTTACCCGGAAGCTGGATGTCCACCATCGGCTCGGCCCAGCAGAGGCCGACGCACCCGGTTTTCTCGACCGAGGCGTCGATGTGGAGCCTTTTGAGGGCGTCGACGACGGCGGCCTTGACCTTGCGGGCGCCGGCGAAGATGCCGCAGGAGCCGGCGCTGATGATAACCCTGGGGCGGTCGGGGTTGGTCTTGCGCTCCCAGCGGGCTCTGGCCTCGGCAACCAGGGCTTCAAGGGTCATAGCTCGAGTTCCTCCCGGGGCGGTGTTGGCATACCGTCGCCGCAGGGCAGGCCCTCAACGCCCTCAAGCCGGCCGTCCAGGATGTCGTCCACCTGCTCCGGGGTTACCCGGACGAAGGTGAGGGTGTCAATCTGAAGGATGGGCGCGTAGGCGCAGGTATTGTAGCAGGGGAGGGGCACCAGGGTGTATTTCCCGTCCGCAGTAGTCTGGTGCCAGCCGATCCCCAGCCGCTCCCGAATGCGGCGCAGGATCGCCGGTGTGCCCAGGGCCTGGCAGACCGTCCCGGAGCAGACCCGGATGATGCGCTCGCCGACGGGGTGGGGAAACAAAAACTCATAAAAGTGCAGGATGCCGTCCAGGGTGTTTTCCGAAACCCCGAGCACCTCAGCGGCGACCCGCAGAGACTCAGGGGGCACGTAGCCGTAAGCCTGCTGGATAACCTTGAGGGCGTCGACGGTCATGGTCCGGTCGCCCTGAAACGGCTCCAGGAGCTGCCGGACCCGCTCTTCGAGGTCGGCGGGGACTGCCCGCCGCGGCGGCTGGCTTGCGCTCATGGGAGATTCCCCCGCAGGGAAGTTTATTTATCGGACCTGAGCGGTAGCTCCCGCTTGATGATCGCCCGGGCGATAAGTTCAGCCTCCCGCCGGACGCCCCGGCCGATGCCGAAGTAGACGAAGCCCAGGCCGAACATCGTCTTCGGCTCGTAGATATTGCGGCCGTCGACGATAACCGGGTGGCGCATCAGCTCCTTAACCCGGCCCAGGTCGAGCTGTTTAAACTCGTTCCATTCGGTGGCCACCACCAGGGCGTCGGCGCCCCGGGCAACTTCGTAACTGTTTTCACAATATTCTACAAGGTCGCCCAGGACCTTGCGAGCCGAGTTCATCGCCGCGGGGTCGTAGGCGCGCACCCGGGCGCCCTCGCTCAGAAGCAGGTGAATAACATCGATGGCCGGGGCGGCCCGGACGTCGTCGGTGTTGGGCTTGAAGCTGAGGCCGAGGACGCCCACCACCAGCCCGTCCAGGGACCCGAAAACCTCCCGGAGCCGCTGGATGACGACCCGGCGCTGATCCTGGTTTATGTCCATCACCGTCCGCAGAAGCTGGGGGTGACAGCCGTGGATGGCCGCCATGTGGGCCAGCGCCTCAACGTCCTTGGGGAAACAGCTCCCGCCGAAGCCGAGGCCGGCCTCCAGAAAGGCCGGGCCGATCCGCTTATCCATGCCCATGCCCTTGGCCACCATCTTCACGTCGGCGCCGACCTGGTCGCAGATGGCGGCAATTTCGTTGATAAAGCTTATCCGGGTAGCCAGAAAGGCGTTCGAGGCGTATTTGATCATTTCGGCCGTGCGGATATCGGTAACGATCACGGGTGCGTTGAGGGGGGCGTGAAGCTCCTTAACCCTTTCGGCCGCCTCCGGGTTGCTGGCCCCAAGGACAATCCGGTCCGGGTTCATAAAGTCGTGGATGGCGCTGCCCTCCCGGAGGAACTCCGGATTCGAAACCACGTCGAACTTCGCCTGGGGGTTAATCCGCTCGATAATCGAGGCGATCAGGTCGCCGGTGCCGATGGGGACGGTTGACTTATTGACGATAATCGTGTACCCGCTGAGGTGGGGCGCGAGACTTTCAGCGGCCGCCCGGACGTATTTGATGTCGGCTTCGCCTTCCCAGCCGGGAGGAGTTCCGACGGCCAGGAAAACGAACTCCGAGCCCGGGATCGCTTCCTCGTAGCGGGTCGTGAAACTTAGCCGGCCGGCCTTGAGGTTGCGGCGAAGCAGTTCTTCAAGGCCGGGCTCGTAGATGGGGGGAACGCCGGCGCGCAGCGACTCAACCTTCGACTCGTCAATGTCCAGGCCGATAACATGGTTTCCCAGGTCGGCAAAACAGGTGGCTGTCGTCAGGCCCACATAGCCCATGCCGATGACACAGAGGCGCTTCACGCGGCCCTCCCCAAAACCGTTGTCTGCAGCCAGTATACCCGGTAGACACCCGGCCCGACAAGGGCCGACCGAACGGCGCCGTCAGCCGCAACGGTTCGGCCGGGGAAGGCTTTAAGCAGGCCTGCGTGGGGCGGCCTGGGGGAGCGTCAGCCGCAGCCCCGCCGGCGTACCACCTCGACGCAGGGGGATGCCGGCCAGACCTCAACGGTCCCGGCCATGCTAAACGGCTGCATGAAACCCTCCACCTTCGACCGGTCGTCGGCCTCCAGGATGAGGTAAAGGGTGTGCTGGCCGTCGATGACGGCCTCCCCGTGAATCTTGAGGCCGTGGCGGCCGGCATTCTCCTCACTGAGGTGGTTAAGGAGCATGTTCCCCATCTGCGGGTCCTGGGCTGGACACCGCTCGGCAGGATGCTGGTGGCGAACAACGAAGAGTGCCATAATCGTTTCCTCCTTTTGTTTTTATGGGTGCCTGAGGTCGATGTTCAACGCCGCCGGGGGCGACTCCAGGGCCGCCAGGAGGTCCCGGCGCAGCCGGCCCAGGGCCGGGTCCTCCCTGGACCGCGGGCGGGGCACCGGGACCTTTACTTCGGCCCCGACTGTCGCCGGCCGCCCGTTTAAAACATATACCCGGTCGGCCAGATATACGGCCTCGTCGACGTCGTGGGTAACCAGGACGGCCGTAAAGCCGCGCTCGGCCCAGAGTCGGAGCACGTGCTCCTGCAGGCGCATTCGGGTAAGGGCGTCCACCGCGCTGAACGGCTCGTCCAGGAGGAGGACGTGGGGTTCGGTCACCAGGGCCCGGGCCAGGGCCGCCCGCTGGGCCATTCCCCCCGAAAGCTGGCGCGGCCAGGCGCGCTCCCAGCCGGCCAGGCCCACGGCGGCCAGCGCCCGCCGGGCCCGGCCCAGCCGGTCGGTGTCGGCGGGGGCGACGATGGCCACGTTGTCCAGCACCCGCAGCCAGGGCAGAAGCCGCGGCTCCTGGAAAACAAAGGCCGTCCGGGCTTGCGGGCTCCCGTTCGCCGGCCGCACAACCACTTCACCGGCTTCGGGCTCCACCAGCCTGGCGATGACCCGGAGCAGGGTGCTTTTCCCCACCCCGCTCGGCCCGACCACCGCTACGAATTCGCCGGGTCCGGCCTCAAAGTGGACCTCTCGCAAAACCCGGTGCCCCCCGAGGCTCACGCACACCCCGCCTAGCCGGATCGTTGCGCCCTTCACGGCCGCTCCTCCCGGGTTGCCAGGGTATCACGCCAGACGAGCAGCCGGCGCTCCAGAGCCGCCAGGAGGGTATCCGAGCCCCGACCCAGCACCGCGAAGGTGAGCAGGCTTACAAGAACCCGGTCCGGGCGCATCGTCGACTGGCCCTCCACGAGCATAAAGCCGAGGCCGTTGCTGGCCGCAATCAGTTCGGCCGCCACGACGAACATCCAGGCCAGGCTCAGGCCCGCCCGCAAACCGGTGAGGACTCCGGGCGTTGACCCCGGCAGGATAACCCGGAAAAGGACCTTGAGCGGCCCGAACCCGTAGGCCCGGGCCACCTCAATGAGCTTGCGGTCGACCGACCCGACCGCTGCCATCGTGTTTAAATAAACCGGGAGGAAAGCCCCAAGCGCGATCAGGTAAACCCGGGCCTGCTCCCCAATGCCGAACCAGAGGAGAAAGAGGGGCACCCAGGCCAGGGAGGGCACTGCCCGAAGGCCCTGAACCGTCGGGTCGAGAAACCGCCGGAAGTTCACCGAAGCGCCCGCCAGCAGGCCCAGCAGAACGCCCGGCCCGGCCCCAAGGATGTACCCGGCCAGCAGGCGGTTAAGGGTTGCGCCGACGTGCCGGGCAAGTTCGCCCCGGCCGAGCAGCTCGAGAAAGGTTGAGGCGATGGTGGGCGGGGCGGGGAGCTGGTAGGGCTGAACCCAGCCCCGTTCAAGGCTTAAGACCCATAACCCGAAGAGGCCCGCGGGTAAAAGCCAGGGCAGGGCCGCTCCCAGCCCGGCCCGGATAAGCCGCTGAACCGGCCCGGATGCCCCGTTCCGGAAGCCCCTGGCCTTAAGGCCGCTCAGGTCACCGACCGCCATCGCCCCCTCACCGGGAAGCCGATTTAGACAGGACCTGACGGGCCGGGCCCGGCTCAACCAGGGCCTCAATCGCGGCCTTCAGGTCGACTCCGGCCGGAACGAGCTGTTCTTTTTGAATCAGGGGAATGATTTCCCGGAGAACCCCCTTGAGCTGGTCGCCCGGAACCGGGTCGGGGAAGGCGGTCCGCTCGGTCAGCACCTTCCGGGCGATTTCCGGCGTCACCTTCGACTCCTCGGCCAGAATCGACACCAGCTCCTGCGGGTTCTGCCGGGCCCAGGCCCGGCCCCGCTCGTAGACGGCCAGGACCCGCTCGACCACGTCGGGATACTGGTTAAGAAACGACTCCAGAACGTTCAGGGTGCCGTAGGTGTTCCACTCCGGCCGCCGGAAAAAGAGGCGGGCCCCACCCACCAGTTCGGCGTGGGCCATGTGAGGGTCAAGGCCGGCCCAGGCGTCGACCTGACCCTGCAGGAGCGCCTGCTCCCCATCGGGGTGCTGGAGCTGGACGATTTCGACATCCCGCTGGCCCAGGCCGGCCGAATCGAGGGCCCGGAGCAGGAAGAACCAGGGGTCGGTGCCCCGGGTCGCCGCAACCTTTCGGCCCCGCAGGTCGCCGACCTGCCGGATGGGCGAATCCTTCCCCGTCACCAGGGCGGTCCATTCCGGCTGGGAGTAGAGCCAGACGGTTTTAAGGGGCACCCCGTTGGCCCTGGCCAGCAGGGCGGCGCTCCCGGCCGTCGACCCGAAGTGGACGGTGCCGCTGGCGGTGAACTCGTTGGCCTTGTTGCTGCCCAGGCTCAGGACCCACTCAACCCGAATCCCGTCCCGGCCAAACTCTTCCTCAAGCCAGCCCTTGCGCCGGATGACCAGGCTGACCGGGTTGTAGTAAGCGTAGTCCAGCCTGAGGACCTCCAGGCGCTTCGGGGCTGCCCCCGGAGCCGGGCCCGGGGCACCGGCCGGGGCGCAGGCCGACCCGGCCCCAACGGCCGCAAGGGCCACCGTGAACTTCAGGAACTGCCGTCGGCTGACCGCACCCACGGGTTACCCTCCCTCCGCGCCGGTTTCGGCCGGGACAGCCCCGGCCACGAACCGCAGGTAAAGGTGCTGGGTCCGGATGCACCGGTCCTGAACCACCGCGAGGCCCCGCGACCGGGCAAGCTCGGCCGCCTCGGGGCTGACGATATTCTTCTGGGTCCAGATCCCCTTAAGATTCGGCAGGTGGTCCAGGGCCTCCCGGACGATGCCGGGCACCTCCCCGGCCGGGCGGAAAATCACCACCAGGTCCACGGTCCGGGCCAGCTCCGGCGGAATCGCCGAGATGGACGGGTAGGCCGGACGTCCGAGGACCTGAGTCGCCGTTGGGTTGACGGGCACGACGGTGTAGCCGTAGCGGTGCAGGTGGTGGGCCACGATATAGCTGTCCTTCCGGGGGTTGCTGGAAAGGCCCACGACGGCGATGGTCCGGCTGGCGGTGAGCAGGTAGCGGATGGTTTCCCGTTCGTCCACGGCGTGTCCTCCCGGGTTACATCAGGCCGCCGGCACTGCGGATGTGCAGGTCGGCGATGTGACCGGCCAGCTTCGGGCTGAAGCCGGCCTCCAGGAGCCGGCGCAGCCGGTTGCGGTTGAGCTCATCGATAAAGTCCCGGACCCGGCGGCGGCCCCGGTCCAGGGCCGGACCCTCCCGCCCCCCGCCGGCCAGGACCGCCAGCGCGTCCTGGACGTGGAGGGGAATCCCCGACACCTCATAAGTAAACGACAGGCGGGCTTCCAGGGCCTCGACGAAGGCCTCGCCGACCCGGTCGGGGTCGCCGGCGGCCGAAAGCTGGCGGCGGAGCCGGCCGACGCCGTAGGCCACGTGCCGGGCCTCGTCCTCAAGGGAGCGGACCATAATCTCCCGGGTGGCCGCGTCGGGGGCGATTTCGATCAGCAGGTGAAAGAGGTCCTTAAACGTCCCCTCGCCCAGGACGTGGAGGAGAAAACTTGCCCGGGCAAAGTCGTCCTGGAAGACCAGCCCCTTAACGGAACTTTCGGTCGTCGCTGAAGCCGTCCGCAGGCCGACGCCGTTAAGGTAAAGCCGCTTTAAAAAGACCTCGACGTGCCGGGCCTCATCCATGACCTGGGTCGAGAGAAAGAGGCCGACCTCGGTGTAGGCCGGGTGAATTCGGGGAATGAATTTGGCCGGCACGTACCAGGCGGCGTACTCGAGCTGAAGCATCCAGGTGAGCACGTCGGCCAGGGCCTCCTCAAGGACGGCCGGAACCGCCCGCCCGGCGGCCCAGGGGATGTCGGCGGCGGCGTTCCACTGGCGGCGCTTGGCCTTCTCCACCAGGTCAGCAATGTTGTCGGCCCAGACCTGGTCGACCCGGGTGGCCACGTAGGGCATCTCCGGGGCCGGACCGTCCCGGTCCGCTCCCCGGAACATGATGCCCACCGGGTCGGCCTCATCGGGTACGGGCGGCAGGGGCAGGGAGGTCAGGAGCAGTTCGCCGTTGGGTTCGGGCTGTCGGGACATGGGCTCTACCTCACCGGGTAACTTTGTAGGAGTACTCGACCTGAACCGGGTTTCGGACCGTGTTCACCACGGGGGAAAGGTTGACGGCCCGGTGAACAATCTCTTCCAGGAGGGCCGGCGGGGCGTCGGCATTCACGTAGATGGTGACCTTAATCTGGTTGTAGCCGGGATTTCCCTCGCCCAGCCCCAGGAACGAGGGGATATCAATGGTCCCCTCAACCTCGATTTCGAGCTCGTGGACCCGCACCTCCCGGAGGGCGGCGTTGGCCGCAAAACCGACGGCGATGCAGCCGCCGATGGCCCCAAGGAGGGCCTCACTGGCGGCCATGGCCCGGTTGCGGCCGCCAAGCCACTCGGGCTCGTCGTAGGCGTGGGGCGGGACATCCCGGGTGTAGGCCTGGCTGTGAAAGCCGTCAACCCAGCGGACCCGAACCTTCCGGCCGTAGCGGGCCAGCTCGGCCGCAACCTCAGGCTCGGTGTCAATTTTGGCGGCCAGCGCGACCACCGTCTGAAGGTCGACCCCGTTGAGCCGAAGGGCCTGGGACTCGGCCATGCTCAAAACCTCCCGGCTTCAGCTTTTGCCAGGATTATATACAAACTTGATTTAAAAAGTCAACTTTACCGGCCCGGGGGCACAGTTCGGGTAAAATTTGACCGGCGTGTGGCGTCTGGGGCTTCTGACCGCAGGCCTGATACTCGGGTTGCTGGCCGGGTGTCTTTCGCCGGCAGGCCCGGCGGCCCGCAGCCCGGCGACCCCGACCCCCAGCCCGGCGACCCCGACCCCCAGCCCGGTGCCCGGCGTGCCGTCCCCGGCCCCCACCCCGGCCGCCGGTCCGACCCAGCCGACTCCCGGGTCGCTGAGGCCCGGGGTCGAGGTCGTGGCCGCCGGCCTTCAGGCCCCCTGGGCCCTCGATTTCGCCCCGGACGGGCGGATTTTCGTCACCGAGCGGCCGGGCCGGGTCCGGGTTATATCCGGCGGCCGTCTCCTGCCCGAACCCTGGGCGACGGTCCCGGCCGCTGAGCGGCCCGGGTCGGAGTCGGGGCTTATGGGCATCGCCCTCGACCCGGATTTCCGGGCCAACGGTTTTGTCTATCTTTACTACACCTACGAGGAGCAGGGCCGGCTCTGGAACCGGCTGGTGCGGCTCGTTGACCGCAACGGCCGGGGCGAAGTCGACCGGGTGCTGCTTGACCGGATCCCGGGGGCATCCATCCACGACGGCGGCCGGGTAAAGTTTGGCCCCGACGGAAAGCTCTACCTGACGGTTGGGGACGCCGCCGTCGGGGAGAACGCCCAGAATCCGAACTCATTAAACGGCAAGATCCTCCGGCTGAACCCGGACGGGACGGTCCCGCCCGATAACCCGTTCCCGGGCTCGCCCGTTTACGCCCTCGGCCTGCGCAACCCCCAGGGACTCGCCTGGCACCCCCTCACCCGCCAGCTTTTTGCCTCGGACCACGGCCCGAGCGGCGGCCCGCCCAACTGCTGCCACGATGAGCTTAACCTTATCGAGCCGGGCGGAAACTACGGCTGGCCGGTCGTGTTCGGGGCCGGTGGGGCGCCCCGGTTTACCGACCCGGTTCTGGAGAGCGGGACCGAAACCTGGGCCCCGTCGGGCATCGACTTCGGCACGGCCGGTCCGGTTCGGGGCGTGCTCTTTATGGCCGCCCTGCGGGGACAGCACCTGCGGGCCGTCTGGCTCGGCCTGCCCGACTTTCGCCGGGTGGAGGCCCAGCAGGTCCTCTTTCAGAACGAGTACGGCCGGCTCCGGGATGTGGTTGCGGGACCGGACGGGGCCCTGTACATCCTGACGAGCAACCGGGACGGCCGGGGCTCGCCGCGGCCCGGGGACGACAAACTGCTCCGGGTGACTTTTGGGCCTTAAGGCGCCGCCTGCCAGTAGATGAGGCCGTTTTCGGCCACCGACCGCACCCGGCCGGTGGACTCCAGGTAGCGCAGGTGGGCCAGGGTCTCCATCAGGGCCATCCGCCGGGTCCAGGCCGACAGGGTTTCCCAGGGGCCGATGTTCCAGGGGATGCGGGCGGCAACCTCATAGGCCGTCCGGGGCCGGTCAAGGGCCCCGATTACCTGGTGGTTGCGCTCCTCGTGGTGGTCCAGGATCTCCCGGACCCGGCGGGAAAGGTCCCCGAAGGCGTACTCGTGGGCCGGCAGAACCAGCCTCACTTTAAGCCCGGCCACCGCCCGGAGGGACTCCAGGTACTCGGCCAGAGGATTTTCGGCCCCGTCCAGATGCAGGCTGACGTTCGGGGTGATCGTCGGCAGGACGTGGTCGCCCGCAATAAAGAGCCCCTCGGCCTCGGAGTAAAGGCAGACGTGGCCGGGGGAGTGGCCGGGGGTGAAAATCACCCGGAACTTCCGGCCGTCGGCCGCAATCTCTTCGCCGCCCCGCAGGACGGTGTCGGGCAGGGCTGGCCGGGCAAAAGGTCGGACCATTGTTCCGTCGCCAAGGCGGTTGAGCTCGGCCTCCGGGACCCCGTGCCGGCGGAGCCAGGCCTGCATCTGGGCCGCAAATCCTTCCGGGGCCTGGTAGCGGGACCGGATAAGGTTGGCCTCCCGCTCGTGCAGGTAAAGCCGCGCCCCGGAGAGCTCCTTAACCCGGCCGGCGAGCCCGTAGTGGTCCGGGTGAAAGTGGGTTATCACGACCTCCTTGATATCCGGGAAGTCGGCGCCGATGCGCCCAAGCTGGTCGGCCAGGGCGTCAAAAGCTTCGGGGGCATCCCAGCCGCAGTCCACCAGCAGGTAGCCGTCGTCCCGCCGGATAAGGTAGGCCAGCAGGTAACCCAGGGGGTTGTCGGGGATCGGCACCTTAAGCTGATAAATGCCCGAAACTACCTCTTCCATTGGGATACTCCTCAGGCGATTTCGGCGAAGACTTTGAGGGCGTAGTCGATGTCTTCGCAGGTTATGCCGTAGTGGGTGACCATCCGGACCGGGTTCTGGGAGGCCGCCAGTTTGATGCCCCGCCTGGCGGCCTCGGCGACAAACTCCGGCACCGGCCGGCTCAAAACCTCAACAAAGACGATATTGGTGTCTACTTTCGGCTGGGCGAGCCGCAGGCCCGGGATCCGCTTTATCCCTTCGGCCAGCCGGCGGGCGTTTTCGTGGTCTTCCTCGAGCCGGTCGACCATCGTCTCGAGGGCAACAATGCCGGCCGCGGCGATGATGCCGGCCTGACGCATCCCCCCGCCCAGCATCTTGCGGAACTTCCGGGCCCGGGCGATGAACTCCCGGCTTCCGGCCAGAATCGACCCGACGGGGCAGGCGAGCCCCTTGGAAAGGGAGAAACAGACGGAGTCGGCGTCGCAGACCAGGGCCTTGACGTCGACCTTGAGGGCCACGGCGGCATTGAAAATGCGGGCCCCGTCGATGTGAACCTTCAGGCCGTGGCGGCGGGCGACGTCAATCAGGGTCCGGGTCTGCTCCGGGCTAAGGGCCGCCCCGCCGCACCGGTTGTGGGTATTCTCCAGGCAGAGGAGCCGGCTCGTCGGGTAGTGGATATTTTCGGCCCGGATGGCGGCTTCAACTTCGGCCGGGTCCATGGTGCCGTCCGGAAGGTTGCGGACGGTCCGGACGTGGACGCCGCCCAGGGCCGAGGCGCCCCCCACCTCGTTCAAAAAGATGTGGCTTTCAGACCCAACGATAATCTCGTCGCCCCGCTGGGTGTGGGTCAGGATCGCCAGCAGGTTGCTCATCGTGCCCGAGGCGGTGAGGAGGGCCGCCTCCTTGCCCAGCATCTCGGCCGCCATCGCCTCGAGCCGGTTAACGGTCGGGTCTTCGCCGAAGACGTCGTCCCCAAGCTCGGCCCGGGCGATGGCCTCCCGCATCGCCGGGGTCGGCAGGGTAACGGTGTCGCTCCGAAGGTCGATGATTTTCATGACGCTAAGGACCTCCTTCGGCCTCGGCAAACTTGAGCCAGTGGGGAAAGCGGGCGGCCAGGGCAACCTGGCCGGCGTTAAAGACAAAGTGACAGACCCAGGGCGCAAGCAGGTTGTTGCGCCAGAGGAAGACAAAGCCCAGGTAGATGCTGGCCAGGCCGGCCAGAACCACCCCGAGCCGGCCCTGGGGCAGGTGGGCCAGCCCGAAAAGGACGCCCACGGCCAGGTTCAGCCCGGCCGGCGGGAAGAACCGGTCGAAGACGCCCAGAAGCAGACCCCGAAAGAAGAGCTCCTCCTGGAACGACGCCAGGACCAGGGCACCCAGAACTCCCGGCCATTCAAAGCCGCGGCGGGGCAAGATCGCCCGAATCACCGCCGGCCGGTAGATGCCCGGCCCGAAGACGGCGATGCCCCCGGCGGCCGCCAGGTTGATGACGACCAGGGCCCCAAGACCGAGTCCGGCCCCGAGGAGGGCCTCGGTCAGGCTGAAGCCCGAAAGGCCCAGGTCTGCCGGTGCGCCCCCGAGCAGAAAGGCGCTCATAAAGCTGAGGCCAATGAAACCGACCCGAATAAGATTATCGGCCGGGGAAAGGAGCGGGTTCGCCGGCGGCCGAAAGTGCCTCAAGAAGACGGCCGTTCGGTAGGCCCCGACCAGGGTCACGACGAGGAGCATCAGGGCCAGGGCAACACCCAGGAACTCAGACCAGGTCGGCATCTTTTTGAAGCTGCCGGAGCGTCGAATGGACCTGCTCCACGTGGCCGCTGAGGTGCTCAATCAGCAGGTATTCGATGAGCTGGGCGCCGGTAATTTCGCCCCGGTCCGGGTGGAGGGCGGTGCGGTCCAGGACCTCGGCCGGCAGTCGGCTCAGCCGGGCCCGGGTCTCCCGGGCAGTCCGCTGGAGGCGCTCCTGGGCCTCGGCCAGCGTCCGGGGCCGGCCGTCGGTAAACCCGTACGTCCGGCGCTGGCGCTCGGCGTCGGTCCGACGGCCGATGGCCGGCCGGTCCTCACCGACGAGCCGTTCAAGCTGGCCGACCCAGAACTCCTGGGACTCGAGGGCGTGGCCGATGACCTGGGCGACCGACCACTCATCCGGGGCGGGCGGCCGGTCGAAAAGCTCCGGGGGCACGGCGTCGAGGGCTTCAAGGAGCCGGCGGTTCACCTGGTCAACGGCCTCGACAAGCTGGGCTAGGCGGTCTCCGGGCATGGGTGAGGTCTCCCCAGAAATGGATTTTACAACCTAACTTTACCCCCACCCCCGGGGCCCGGTCAAACGGCCGGGGCCTCTTCTTCGGCGAGCTCGATGCTGTGCTCGATGCGGGCGACGCCCCGGACCGTTGCCGAAACCGAGCAGTATTTCTCCTCGGAAAGCCTTACCGCATCCTGGACGGCCTTGGGGTCGAGGCCCCGGCCGCGGACCCGGTAGGTGACGACAATCCGCCGGAACGCCCAGGGAGGGGCCGGGTCCTGCTCACCCTGAACGGTGATTTCGAGGCCGGTCAGCTTCTGGCGTTTCTTTTTCAGGATGTTTACGACGTCGTAACCGGTGCAGGCCCCGAGGGCCAGCAGAAGCATCTCGGCGGGCTTAAGGCCGATGCTCCGGTCCGGGGGCATGCCGGAGATGACGACGCTGTGGCGGTTGCTATCGACGCCGACGAAGTTAAACTCGCCGACCCACCGAACGGTAACTTCTGCCATGCTTACAGGCTATTACTTGAGTGCTATGTCTTGTAGCGTTTCACCCAAGCATGATACAATACCTGACCGGATATGCCTCTCGACCGGATCATCGTCCGCGGCGCCCGCGAGCACAACCTCAAGAACATCAACGTTGAAATCCCCAGGGACAAGCTGGTCGTAATCACGGGGGTTTCCGGCTCCGGCAAATCCTCCCTGGCCTTCGACACCATCTACGCCGAGGGCCAGCGCCGGTACATTGAGTCCCTTTCGGCCTACGCCCGCCAGTTCCTCGGCCGGCTGGAAAAGCCCGACGTCGATTACATCGACGGCCTCTCCCCGGCCATCTCCATCGACCAGAAGGGCGTAAGCCACAATCCCCGGTCGACGGTGGGTACCGTCACCGAGATTTACGACTACCTGCGGCTGCTCTTCGCCCGCATCGGCAAGCCCCACTGCCCGAAGTGCGGCCGGCCGGTAACGAAGCAGACCGTCCAGCAGATTGTCGACGCGATTCTGGGCCTGCCCGAGGGCAGTCGGTTGCTGATTATGGCCCCGGTAGTCCGGGACCGCAAGGGCGAGCACGAGCGGGTCTTCGAAGATGCCGCCCGGGCCGGGTTTGTCCGGGCAAGGGTGGACGGCGAAATCGTCGAGCTGGACGGGCCCATCCGGCTGGACAAGAACAAAAAGCACACCATCGAAATCGTCGTCGACCGGGTGGTCCTCCGGCGAAACGACGGCGTCGACCCGGCCCGGATTGCCGACTCGGTGGAGACGGCCCTCCGGCTGGCCGGGGGGATTGTGGCCGTCAGCGTCGTCGGGGGCGAGGAGCTGCTCTTCTCGGAAAACTTCGCCTGCCCCCACTGCGGGGTGAGCCTCCCGGAGATTCAGCCCCGCACCTTCTCGTTTAACAGCCCCCACGGCGCCTGCCCGGCCTGCACCGGCCTGGGAAGCCGCCTTGAGGTCGACCCCGACCTGGTGATTCCCGACAAAAACCTCTCCCTCGCCCAGGGGGCGATCAAGCCCTGGGCGAAAGCCGCCGAGCACGTCACCTGGTGGTTCCGGGTCCTTGAGGCCGTCGCCGACCACTACGGGTTCTCCGTCCACACCCCGGTCAAGGACCTGCGGCCCGAGCACCTGGATATCATCCTCTACGGGTCCCGGGGCGAGCGGGTCCGGGTGAGGCAGGCCGACGACAAGGGACGTGTCCGGGAACTTTACATCACCTACGAGGGGATTATCCCCCACCTGGAGCGCCGCTACCGGGAGACCGACTCCGACTACGTCCGGATGGAGATTGAGCGCTACATGTCGGCCCGGCCCTGTCCGGCCTGCCAGGGCAGGCGGCTCCGGCCGGAGTCCCTGGCCGTCACCATTAACGGCAAGAACATTATGGACGTGGCGGCGATGTCCATCGCCGAGGCGGTCCGCTGGGTCGACGACCTCGAGCGGACCCTGGGCGAGCGGGAGCGGACCATCGCCGAGCAGGTCCTTAAGGAGATCCGGTCGCGGCTGGGCTTTCTCATCGACGTCGGCCTCGACTACATAACCCTCGACCGGCCGGCCTCGACCCTCTCGGGCGGGGAAGCCCAGCGGATCCGGCTGGCAACCCAGGTGGGTAGCGCCCTGACCGGGGTTCTCTACGTCTGCGACGAGCCCTCGGTCGGCCTCCACCCGGTGGACAACGGCCGGTTGATCGCGACCCTAAAGCGGCTCCGGGACCTGGGCAATACTTTAATTGTTGTCGAGCATGACGAGGCGATGATCCGGGCCGCCGACTGGGTTATCGACCTCGGACCGGGGGCCGGGGAGCACGGGGGGCGGGTTGTCGCCGTCGGCACCCCCGAGGACATCGCCCGGAACCCGAACTCCCTGACGGGCGCCTACCTTTCCGGCCGCAAGCAGATCCCGATACCGGAGCGCCGCCGGCCGGGGAACGGCAGGTTCCTGGTCATTCACGGGGCCCGGGCCAATAATTTAAAAAATATCAACGTCGCCATCCCCCTCGGGATGCTCGTCTGCGTGACCGGGGTCTCGGGCAGCGGCAAGAGCACCCTGGTCGATGAAGTTCTTTACAAGCGGCTCGCCCAGATTTTCTACAACGCCAAGGACCGGCCGGGCGAGTGCGACTATATCTCCGGGATTGAGCATATCGACAAGGTGATCGAAATCGACCAGTCGCCCATCGGCCGAACGCCCCGGAGCAACCCGGCCACCTACACCGGGGCGTTCACCCCCATCCGGGAGCTCTTTGCCAGCCTGCCTGAAGCCAGGCTCCGCGGCTATGCGCCCGGCCGGTTCTCCTTTAACGTCAAGGGCGGCCGGTGCGAGGCCTGCGAGGGGGCCGGCTTCGTCCAGATCGAGATGCACTTTCTGCCGGATGTAACGGTCCCCTGCGAGGTCTGCAAGGGCCGCCGCTACAACCGGGAAGCCCTGGAGGTTAAATACCGGGGTAAAAGCATCGCCGACGTCCTGGACATGACCGTATCCGAGGCCCTGGAGTTCTTCGACGCCTTCCCGGCCATCCGGACGAAGCTTCAGACCCTGGCCGATGTCGGGCTCGGGTATATAAAGCTCGGCCAGCCGGCGACGACCCTTTCCGGGGGTGAGGCCCAGCGGGTCAAACTGGCAACGGAGCTTTCCCGCAAATCGACCGGCCGGACCCTTTACATCCTGGATGAGCCGACCACCGGCCTCTCCTTCGAGGACTGCGCCGCCCTCCTGCGCGTGCTTCAGCGGCTGGTTGATGCCGGCAACACGGTGGTGCTCATCGAGCACAACCTCGAGCTTATCAAGTGCGCCGACTGGATAATCGACCTGGGGCCGGAGGGGGGCGACCGGGGCGGCTACGTGGTGGCGGCCGGCACCCCGGAGCAGGTCGCCCAGGTTGAGGGGTCGTACACCGGGCGGTTTCTGCGGGAAATCCTGAGCCGGGCCGGGCGGCTGGCGCCGGCCGGGACGGCGGCTTCCGGTGGATAAAAGGGTTGAAGGGCATCAGCATCTGGCCTTAAGGTTCGGGGCGGCTGTGGCATACTGGGGGTGGAATGCGGCGGTGCCCGAAGGTGAAGATTCTCCGGGACGAAGAAGGTCGGCCCGTTTATTTCTGCACCCATAAGGGCTGGGGCGGCCGCCGGGCCCGCTACCTGCCGGCCTGCGTCTACGCCAAGGCCGACGGCATCAATCCCGAAACGGCCCCGTTCACCGACGGCCAGCGTTTCGGTTTCTGCACCTATTACCGCGAGTATCTGAGACGGCTCCGGGCGGGCCTCGATACTTCCGGGATTCCCGAGCGCTAGGCGGCCCGGCTGAGGCTGAACCCGACCCGGGCGTCAGCCAGGGGGCACCGGCAGGCCGCTGTGCGGGTCAGCTCCCCGTTCCAGGGGCGGCCGAGGGCCGTCTCCAGGGCCTCGGCCGCCGGCCGGCAGACGGGCCATGAGAGCCGCCCCGAAGGGTCCAGCTCCCAGCCCTGGCCCGGGCTGAAGCCCAGGACGCACGGCCCAGCCGTTTCGCTCACCGCAATCCGGACCGGAAATCCCGGCGGCCTGAGCTGAGCCTGAAGGGCCAGGGGCGCGGCTTCAGCCGCCTTCGGCAGAACGGGAATTTCCGCGGTTGCGAGGGCCAGCCCGAACGCTACTGCTATCACCGCCAGGATTCCGTGGGCGTAGAGGCCCCGGCCGGCCAGGTAGGCCCCGACCGGCAGAGCCGCCCCGAGGAGCCAGATGTAGAGAATCTGTGACCAGGTGAGCCGCCGCGTGGCCATTTCTCCCTCCCGAAATTTCGGCTCTGGTTTACCCGGTATGTTGTATGCGCCGGGGCCGAATGGGTGGGAACCCGCTTTCGGGTAGTTTACATCCCACCCGATCGGGTGGGACGGCGGGCGGGTGACCGGCGGCCGCGGGCCTAGCGGGGCGGCATCCGCAGGCCGCCGTCGAGCCGGATTACCTCACCGTTGAGCATCGGGTTCTCGATGACCTGCTGGACCAGCAGGGCATATTCTTCCGGCCGGCCGAGCCGCTGGGGGAAGAGCATCTGCTGGGCGAGGGCGGCCCGAATTTCCGCCGGAAGCTGGCCCAGCATCGGCGTGTCGAAGATCCCGGGGGCGATGGTGACGACCCGGATCCCGTTGCGGGCCAGGTCCCGGGCGGCCGGGAGGGTCAGGCTGACAACCCCGCCCTTGGAGGCGGCGTAGGCCACCTGACCGATCTGGCCCTCGAAGGCCGCCACCGATGCGGTGTTGATGATGACGCCCCGTTCGCCCTCCTCGTTGGGTTCGTTCTGGGCCATGGCCCAGGCCGCCAGGCGCAGGGCGTTGAAGGTTCCCACCAGGTTCACCTGGATTACCCGGACAAACCGCTGGAGGGAGTGGGGGCCATCCCGGGTGATGGTGCGCTCGGCAAGGCCGATTCCGGCGCAGTTGACCAGAATGTGGAGCCCGCCGAAGCGGCCCACGGCCAGCTCAACCGCCGCCCGGGTCGAGGCCTCGTCGGTAACATCCGTTGGGGCGAAGGCGGCGGCCTCACCCAGCTCGCGGGCCAGGGCCTCGCCGGCCTCACGGTTCAGGTCGGCGATGACGACCCGGGCGCCCAGGCTGGCGAGCCGGCGGACGGTGGCGGCCCCCAGCCCGGAAGCTCCGCCGGTTACGAGGGCAGTTGCGTCGGCGATTCTCACGGCGACCTCCCTGAAGCAGTTTAGGCGCCCCGGGCGCCGGTAAGGTGCCGGAGCATGATCAGCCGCTGGATTTCGCTGGTCCCCTCATAAATCTGAAGGACCTTGGCGTCCCGCATCAGCTTGGCAACCGGGAACTCCTCGCTGTAGCCGTAGCCGCCGAAAATCTGGACCGCCTCGGTTGCGGCCCACATCGCCGAGTCGGCGGCGAAGGCCTTGGCGTAGGCGGCCTCCAGGCTGTTTCGCCGGCCGGACGAGACCTTCCAGGCGGCGTCGTAGGTTAGCAGACGGGCGGCGTGGGCCCGCATACCCATCTCGGCAATCTTAAAGCCGACTCCCTGGAAGTCGGCGATGGGCCGGCCGAAAGCCTGCCGCTGGGTGGCGTAGCGGACGCACTCGTCCAGGCACCGCTGGATGATCCCGACCCCGAACGCGCCGATCATCGGCCGGGACCGGTCGAAGACCTGCATGGCAAGCTTAAAGCCCTCGCCCTCGGGTCCGAGGAGGTTTTCCGGGGGCACCGGAACGTCTTCGAAGACGACCTCGCAGGCGTCCGAGGCCCGCTGGCCCAGCTTGGGGAGCTTGCGGGTAACTTTTACCCCCCAGTCCCGCTCGACGATAAAGGCGCTGATGCCCCGGTGGCCGGCCTGGGGGTCGGTTTTGGCGAAGACGACAAAGAAGTCGGCCTCCCAGGCGTTGGAGATCCAGATTTTGGTTCCCGTAATCTTCCAGCCCCGGCCGTCCCGGACCGCCCGGGTCTTGATGGCCGCAACGTCGGAGCCGGCCTCGGGCTCGGTGACGGCGTAAGAGGCGAATCCCCCCTCGGCCAGCCAGCCCAGGTATTTCTTTTTCTGGGCCTCGGTGCCGGCGATAACGATGGGGTCGGAGGCAAGGTTGTTGATGCCCAGGGCGGTGGCGATGCCCGTGCAGGCCCAGGCGATCTCTTCCATTACGAGGTTCGAGTCAAAGGCCGAGAGGCCGGCCCCCCCGTACTCCCGGGGCACCGTCAGGTTTATCAGGCCGATTTCCCGGGCTTTTTTAACAATCGGGTGGGGAAACTCGGCGGTCTGGTCGTAGTGGGCGGCAACCGGGGCGACTTCCTGGCGGGCAAACTCCCGGGCCAGCCCCTGGATCATCACCTGCTCTTCGGTCAGCTCGAAATTCATGCCACAACCTCCCGCGAGCTACGCTCAAGGGTATTTTAATCCTTCGGTCTGTGGGCCGTAATTTTCAGGCCGGGACCGCCATAGGCGGCGGGGCCGGCGGCCGGCGGGCGGACCGGTAGAAGAGGCCGTAAAGGTATGCGGTCACCAGCAGGGCGTAGAGGTAGGCGGCGAAGATGCCGACCCCGCACAGAATCAGGCCCAGGGGCGCGACCAGGTTAGAGACTGCCCAGGAGATGAGGACGACGATAATGTAGTTGCCGGCGTTTTCCCGGACCAGGTCCCACATCTCCCCCAATCGGAAGGACGCTCCGAAGTCGGCGGTCACGGCGTACTGAATAGTAACGGCGGGCAGAACGGCCGTGTAGATCAGGCCGAGGGGAAAGGCCAGGCAGGAAATTGCGGTGCTTGCCAGGGAGGCCGCGCGGCCGGGGTCGCCGTCGGTCCCGAGGAGGGCGCCCGGGATGCCCACTGCCAGGGCAAAACAGCACGCAAGGAGAAGCCCCGGCAGGGCGTAGATGAGAAGAATCACCAGATAGACGAGGCCGCGTCCGAACAGCTGGCCGAGGTTTGACCAGTCGGGCAAATATGGGGGCTCGGCCCGGGCGACCCGGCGGGTTGTTTCCAGAAAGTAGCCTGCAACAAACGGAATGCCAACGACGATGACGCTCAGGAAAAGAAAAAGGATGCCGACCAGAGACTTTACCGGCCAGTCCCGGTCAGAGAAAACGTAGGTGAACGCCTCACCCAGGTTGTTCATTGTCGGCTCCGGTCTTGCGTCTTGCCGCAGATTATAGCAGGTCAGCCTGGACGGTTAGACTGAATCACTGAGCACTACCCCGCAGGGTATCCCGTATCTCCACGAGGGTCTCGTGAATGCTGAATGCAATAATAAGCGATTCGCAAAAGACGCGCCAAAGCAAGGCAGCCACTACCAGGAACAGGGGGGCTCCGCAGACCGCACCGAGGATGGAAAGGACACCGTTTGGCTGTGTCGCGCCGGCCAGGCCACCAAAAAAGATAAAGAGCGCCACGAGGATGATTCCAACAGGTCGGGGGCCGTCGGGACGCCGGTGGTATACTCAAAATGGTGTCTATGAGCCAGCCCACGGTCGATATGGACCAGCAGTCGCAGCCGGCGAAGCCGCAGTCCTCCCGCCTCCTCGGAATTGTCCGGGAAATCCTCGAGACGGTCGCCCTTACCCTGCTTATTTTCCTGGTGGTCCGGAGCCTTGTCCAGAACTTCAAGGTCGAGGGCTCGAGCATGGAGCCCAGCCTGCGGCACAATCAGTATCTGCTGGTCTCGAAATTTGTTTACTTTTCTGTTGACGGATCGGCGATCAAAGAGTTCCTGGGGCCCATCGGGGGCCTCCTGCCCATCCCGTCGGGCCGGGTTTACCTGTTTCAGCCGCCCCAGCGGGGGGATATCGTGGTCTTCCGGTTTCCCAATGACCCGAGCCGGGACTTTATAAAGCGCATAATCGGCCTGCCCGGCGAGACGGTCGAGGTCCGCAACGGGCAGGTCTACATCAACGGCCAGCCCCTGGAGGAGCCCTATCTTCGGGAGCGGCCGAGCTATACCTTCCAGCCGGTGACGGTGCCGCCGGGCCACTACTTCGTGCTCGGGGACAACCGCAATAACAGCAGCGACTCCCACATCTGGGGGGTTGTGCCCGAGGGCAACATCATTGGGAAGGCCTGGGTGTCGTACTGGCCGCCCGATGCCATCGGGCTGGTTGGGAACTACACCTTCAGCGGCCCGGCCGCCGGGCCGGCCGCAGCGACCCCGGCCTATCCGGGCCCGGCCGGCTCGTCGGCGCCGCCCCCGCCGCCCTATCCGGGGCCGCCGGGCGGCTCTGGTCGCTAGCGGCCGCCCCCGTGCCTTGACATGGGCATCCGAGGCGTGATAGCCATCTGAATGGGGGCTGGCGACACTTCCCCGGACGCCGGAGTGGCGGAACTGGCAGACGCGGCGGTCTCAAAAACCGCTCCCCGCTGAGGGGGTGGGGGTTCGAGTCCCCCCTCCGGCACCCGCGGCGGTCACGGCCTGATGACGGCCAGCTTGATCTCGGTCATCTCCTCGATGGCGTAGCGGACCCCCTCCCGACCCAGGCCGCTCTCTTTTACGCCGCCGTAGGGCATGTGGTCGGCCCGGAAGTTCGAGGCGTCGTTCACGATGACCTGGCCGACTTCGAGCTCATCCACGCACCGGAGCACCTCACCCAGGTCGCGGGTGAACACAGCCGCATTCAGGCCGTATTTCGACAGGTTCACCTGTTCGATGGCCTCGTCCACGGTGCTGAAGCTGGCAATCGCCACCAGGGGCGCAAAAACTTCCTCGCAAACGACCTTCATCTCCGGCGTCGTCCGGGTGAGCACCGTCGGCCAGAGCATGTTCGCCTCCCGCCGACCCCCGGTAACCAGGTTGGCCCCGGCCTCCCGGGCCTCAATAATCCACGATTCGACCTTCTGGGCCGCCGGCTCATCGATCATCGGGCCGACGTCGGTCTCCTCGGCCAGGGGGTCGCCCAGCTTCAGGGCCTCAACCTTCGGGACGAACCGGTCCAGGAAGGCCTGCTCGACGTCTTTATGGAGATAGATGCGCTGGACCGAGATGCACGACTGGCCGGCGTGGGCAAAGGCCCCGAAAACGGTCGCGTCCACGGCCCGGTCCAGGTCGGCGCTGGGAAAGATGATGTTTGCCGAGTTCGAGCCCAGCTCAAGGGTGATTTTCTTGAGGCCGACCCGGTCCCGGATGTACTTCCCGACCGGCACGCTCCCGGTGAAGCTTATCTTCCGAACCTTCGGGCTCGTAAGCAGGATGTCGGTTACCTCGGCGCTGGCGGGAACGACGCTCACGGTGCCGGGCGGAAAACCGGCCTCTTCCAGGATCTCGGCCAGCTTGAGGGCAATAAGGGGGGCCTTCTCGGTGGGTTTGACCACCACGGTATTCCCGGCGGCCAGGGCCGGCGCAACCTTGTGGGCGACCAGGTTCAGGGGAAAGTTGAAGGGGGTTATCGCCCCGACAACCCCGACCGGCTGCCGGTAAAAATACCCGACCCGGCCCTCCCCGGCCGGAACGGCATCCATGGGCACGTATTCGCCCCCGACCCGCCGGGCCTCCTCCGACGCGATCCGGAAGGTGTAGACCGCCCGGGCGACTTCGGCCCGGGCGGTCCGGATCGGCTTGGCCACTTCCAGGGCAATAATCCGGGCCAGCTCCTCCTGGCGGGCGGCGATCTTCTGGCTCACGGCCAGAAGCATATCCGCCCGCCTGTAAGCCGGCATTTTCCGGTAGGACTTGAAGGCCTCGGCGGCCGCGTCGATGGCCCGCTCCATCTGCCGGGGACTTGCCCGCCGGACCAGCGCGATGGTCTCGCCGTTGTAGGGGTTTTTGTCCTCAATGACGTCGGCTTCCCCTTCAACCCACTCGCCCGCAACGAAAATCTTCGCGACCTCTCCCATCGGTACGCCTCCTGTCCGCCGAATTTGAGAAGCGGCGCCAGGCTGTTCGAAAATAGAGTCGTGCGGCCGGGAACAGCCCGCCCTGAAATTTTACAACCCCGACCAGACCGGGCATGACCGTCTTTGACCGGGTCCGGGAATCCTGTCGCCAGGTCGCCGAGCGGGCCAGGTACGTCCAGGTTGCGGCCGACCGCATCGAACCCTACGCCCGGAGCCTGCCCCTGGACCACCTGGAACGGCCTGAACTTGACCCCCGCTATCACCTCATCGGCCCGCCCGAGGAAACCCTCGCTTATATCATCATCCTGGACACCGTTAACTTTGGGTCGGGCTACTTTCCGCACCTCCAAAAGCGTCCCGGTCTTTCCGGCTACTTTACGATTGCGTCAGCCCTTAAAGACTATTTCGAGGCTTACGGCCCGCCGGATGCCGAAACCCTGGTCCGGCTGACCCCGGCCGACTGCCACCGTATCTTCGGACAGGAGCCCGATGAGGGGCCCCGGAGCGAGCTGATGGCCCTCTTTGCCCGGGCCCTGAACGACCTGGGCCGGCTCCTGCTCGGCCGCTTTGACGGGAACTTTACCCGCCTCGTGGCGGCCGCCGGCCACCGGGCCGAACGCCTGGTTTATATCCTCGCCGAAATGCCCTTCTTCCGGGATGTGGCCCGCTACGACGGCCTGGAGGTTTGTTTTTACAAGCGGGCCCAGCTTACCTGCGCCGACCTCTGGCTCGCCTTCGGAGGCGCGGGCTACGGCTATTTTGCCGACATCGACAACCTGACCATCTTCGCCGACAACCTGGTTCCCCACGTCCTCCGGGTGGACGGCGTCCTTGTTTACGACCAGGCCCTGGCCGACCGCATCGACCGGGGCGAGCTTATCCCGGCGAGTTCCCCTGAAGAGGTGGAGATTCGGGCCTGTGCGGTCCACGCCGCCGAACTCATCGTCGCCGAGCTTCGCCGGGCGGGCCGGCCCATTACGGCCCGGGAGCTGGATTACCTGCTCTGGAACCTGGGGCAGGAGCCCAAATACAAGGCCCGGCCCCGTCACCGGACCCGCACGGTCTTTTACTGAGATGGTCCCGAACCGCGGCATCTACCGGCTGGCCCTGGCCCTTTACGCCGGCCTGGCCCTGGTTACCCTGGCCTTCGGCTACTGGCAGGTCATTGCCGCCCCGGGCCTGCTCCGGCGGCCGGAAAACACCCGGCCCCTGGAACTGCTCCTCCACAGCCCCCGGGGGGCGATTCTGGACCGCAACGGAACCGTTCTGGCCAGGTCGGTTCCGGGACCCGATGGAATTTACCGGCGGGAATACCCGGCGGTTGAGGCGGCCCCGGTCGTCGGCTATTTCAACCCGAGCCTCGGCCGGGCCGGCATCGAGGCCGCCGCCGATGGCACCCTCCAGCGGGTCCGCTGGCCGCAGTGGCCCTGGAGCCTGCGGGCGGGGGTCGTTGCCGGGGACGTCCGGCTCACCCTGGACGCCGGCCTGCAGGCCCAAATTTTTCGGCTTTTCGGGGGGCGGGCCGGGGCGGCGGTGGTAATGGCCCCCGATGGGGCGGTGCTGGCCCTGGTCTCAAGCCCCACCTTCGACCCGAACCGGCTGGCGGCCGGCCAGCCCGATGAGGCAACCCTGGCCTACCTGCACACCCTTCAGGCCGATGCCGGGGCGCCCCTCCTTAACCGGGCAACCCAGGGTCAGTACGCCCCGGGGTCGACCTTCAAGACGGTTACCCTGGCGGCGGCCCTGGAGCTGGGAGCCGTCCGGGCCGACGAGGTCTTTGATTATGAGCTTAACCCCAGGGACGCATCCCACCCGGTTCCCTGGCACACCAACGGCCTCGTCACCTGCGGGAATATCTATCTCCTGGCCTCGGGGAACCGGGTGCGGCTTGACGTTGCCCACGCCTACGCCTGGAGCTGCAACGTGACCCACGCCAACCTGGCCCTCCGGCTCGGGGCCCCGGCCCTCCTCGACTACGCCCGCCGGTTCGGTTTCGAATCGACGATTCCCTTCGACCTGCCGGTAACCCCGAGCCGGCTTCAGCAGCGGCCGGACTTCTTCACCGGCCCCGAGGCCCGGTACGCCCTCGCCTCCACCGGGATGGGCCAGGGTGAACTCCTCGTGACCCCCCTCCAGATGGCCCTGGTCGCCGCGGCGGTGGCCAACGACGGCCGGGTGCCCCGGCCCCGGCTCCTGGCCGACCGGCCGGCGGAGACCTGGCGTCAGGCCATCCGGCCTGACGTGGCCCGGCAGATGCGGGCCTTTATGACCATTTCGGTGGCCGAAGGCTGGGCCCGGCCGGCCGGGGTTGCCGGGGTGGCGGTCGCCGGGAAGACGGGCACCGCCGAGGCCGTGCCCGGTCGGCCGGCCCACTCGTGGTTTATCGGGTTCGCCCCGGCCGATAACCCCCGGGTCGTGCTGGCCCTGGTGGTGGAGGAGGGCGGCTCGAGCACCCAGGTCGCCGCCCCGCTGGCATCCCAGATTCTTCGGGCCGCCCTGGCTGCCGTAAGATGAGGCTGGCGCCTGCCGAAGTCGAGCTGGCCCTTTACCGGGCGGGGTTCCGGGCCGTCGCCGGGGTCGACGAGGCCGGGCGGGGCGCCCTGGCCGGGCCGGTCGTTGCGGCGGCAGTCATCCTGCCCGACCCCTGGGACTGGACTCCCGGCTGCCCGGTGGTGGACAGCAAACTGCTCTCCCCGGAAGAGCGGGAGGCGGCCTTTACGGTCATCACAGCCTGCGCCCGGGCCTGGGCGGTTGGGGCTGCCGGACCCGACGAAGTCGATGCCCTGGGCATCGGCCGGGCCAGCCGGCTGGCGATGGTCCGGGCAGTCGCCGCCCTGAAGATCCAGCCCGATTTCATCCTGGTGGATGGGCCCTGGCCCCTCGGGACCGGCCTGCCCGAGATGCCCCTGGTCCAGGGCGAGCACCGGTCGGTTTCGGTGGCCGCGGCCTCGGTCGTTGCCAAGGTGACCCGGGACCGGCTGATGGTTCGGCTGGACCAGGAGTACCCGGGCTACGGTTTTGCCCGCCACAAGGGCTATCCCACCGACGAGCACCTCCGCCGGCTGGCCGACCTGGGCCCGTCGCCGGTCCACCGGCGCCGCTACCGGCCGGTGGCCGAGGTTCTGGGCCGGGATGTCCCGGGCGGATGAGGCCGGCCGCCGGGCCGAAAGGGCGGCCCAGGAGTACCTGGCCGGGCTCGGCTATGCGGTCCGGGAAACGAACTTCCGGACCCGCTTCGGTGAAATCGATGTCATCGCCGAGAAGGACGGCTGGCTGGTCTTTGTCGAGGTGCGGGCCCGGCGGGCCGGAAGTCTGGTCGGTCCGGCGGAATCGCTGACGGCCCGGAAGCTGAGGCGGCTTCTTCAAACGGCCCTGGAATACTGCGCCGTCCGGCCGGAGCTTCCCCCGCGGATGCGGTTCGACCTGGTTGGGGTTGAGCTTGACCGGGCGGGGCGGCCCGGCCGCATCGAGCACATCGAAAACATCCTGGAAATCCCGCCCGGCCTGATATAATCAGAGGGTTGCGAACTTCAGCCGTCGGCCGGTTGACTTATGCCGATCTACGAGTACCGCTGCAATCGGTGTAGACGAAAGTCCACCATCTTTGTGCCGAGCATATCGAGCGTCTTTGAACCTGTCTGCTCCCACTGCGGCAGCACCGACGTCCGCCGGCTGATCTCCAGCTTCGCCTTCCTGCGGTCCGAGGAGGATCGCCTTGAACAGCTTGCCGACCCGAGCAACTTCGCCGACCTCGATGAGAATGACCCCCGAAGCGTGGCCCGCTGGGCCCGCCGCTTCAGTAAGGAGCTCGGGGAGGACCTGGGGCCGGAGTTTGACGAGATGGTCGACCGGCTCGAGGCCGGCGAAGTACCCGAGGAGCTGGGCGGCGAGTCGGACGGGGAGGACGGCGAGGACGGGGGCGACGACCTGGACGTCTGACCATGCCCGTCTATGAGTATTTCTGCCCCAACTGCCGCCGGAAGGTGAGCATCTTTTACCTCTCGGTCCGGCAGGCCGAGGCCGACCCGGCCTGCCCCGACTGCGGCGGCCGCGGCCTCAGGCGGCTTTTTTCCCGGTTTGCGGTCCACAAGTCCGAGGCCGACCGGATGGAGGAGCTGGGCTCGGCCATCGACCACCCCACCGAGGAGTACTACAAGGACAGCCGCAACATCGGCCTCTGGGCCAGGAAACGGCTTAAGGAGCTGGGGGTCGAGCCGCCGCCCGGCTTCGATGAAGTCGTCGAAAAGGCCCGGTCCGGGGAACTCCTCAAGGAGTACGAGACCCCGTGGTCGGAACGGACCACGAACCCGTAACCCGGCCGGCCCTCGAGCTTGCCCGCCAGCGGATCCGGGGCCTTTATCTCATTGTGGACCCCCAGGCGACCCGGGGCCGGGACGTAGTCAGCGTAGCCGGGGCGGCGATTCGGGCCGGCGCCAGGATCATCCAGTACCGTGATAAAGTAAGAATGAAGGGCGAAATGTTGCCGGAAGTTCGGCGTCTGCGGGACCTCTGCCGGCAGGCTGGAGTCCTGTTTATCGTTAACGACCACGCCGACCTGGCCCTGGTGGCTGGGGCCGATGGGGTCCACGTCGGCCAGAAGGACCTGCCGGTTGCAGACCTGAGGCGCATCCTTCCGCCAACCATGATTATCGGATGCTCAACCAACAACCTGGCTGAGGCCCGCAGGGCCCGGGACGACGGGGCCGACTACGTCGGCGTCGGGTCCATCTTCCCGACGACAACCAAGGTTGACACCCGGCCGGCCGGCCTCGAAACGATCCGGGAGATCAGGGCGGCCGGCCTGGGGCTGCCGCTGGTCGCGATCGGGGGCATCACGGCCGAAAACGTTGCCGAGGTGGTGCGGGCCGGCGCGGATGCTTATGCGGTGATAAGTGCCGTCTGCGGCGCCGACGACCCGGCGGCGGCCGCCGCCGAACTCATCGCCCGGGCCGAAGCGGCCGTGGGGTAAAGATGCTGCGGACACCCAAATTCCAGGAAACGGTCGAGCGAATTCGGGAGCACCTGGACGCCAAGTATGTCGCCCGGGAAGAAGCCCTGCGGCTCGCCCGGGAAGTCGTCCGGGGGGCGGCGAATGCCATCCGGGCCACGCACCGGGGCGAGTTCGCTCTGGCCGAAGACCTCCTCGCCGAGAGCCGGCAGAAGCTCCGGGCCGCCGTTGACCTTCTCGCCGAGCACCCGGACGTGCTCTGGGCCGGCTTCATCGGCGATGCCGCCAAGGAGCTGGTCGAAGCCTGGGTGACCCTCTCGGTTATCGCCGACCGGCCGATTCCCACGCCGGAAGAGCTGGACGTTGAGCCGGTAAGCTACATCCAGGGGCTTGCCGAGGCGGTGGGCGAGCTCCGGCGCCACCTGCTGGACCTGATTCGGACCGGTCAGCTCGACCGGGCCGAGGCGATCCTTGGGGCAATGGATACCATTTACGAGGTGCTGGTCACCCTTGATTATCCCGATGGGATGACCGGCGGGCTGCGGCGGCTCACCGACCAGGTGCGGGGGATTCTCGAGCGGAGTCGGGGCGACCTGACCATTTCGATGCGGCAGTGGGAGCTGGCCAGGTACCTGGGCACGCGGGATATAGTAGCGCCGCACGAGTAAGTTCGGCTAAAATCCTATTCGTGAAATTTTTCCCAATATAAGGGGGCCGGTGATGAACCTGGCGGTTGCGGGTCCCATCGGCGGGCTTATTGGGCTGGCTTTTGCGGGTCTGACGGCCTACTGGGTTTTAAAGCAGGACACCGGCCGGCCGGAGATGGTGAATATCTCCCGGGCGGTTCAGGTGGGGGCGATGGCCTTCCTTTTGCGGGAGTACCGGACGCTGGTCCCCTTTGCGGTTGTTGTCGCCGTTATTCTCGGCCTGGTTATCCATCCCCTGACCGCCCTCTGCTACCTGATCGGGGCCTTCTGCTCGGCCCTGGCCGGCTTTATCGGGATGAATGTGGCCGTCCGGGCGAACGTCCGGACGGCGGCCGCCGCCACCCGCAGTCTTAACGATGCCCTGCGGGTCGCCTTCTCCAGCGGGACGGTTATGGGCATCACCGTGGTCGGCCTCGGGGTTTTGGGCCTCTCGGCCCTCTTTCTGGCCATTGGCGACCCGAACATTGTCGCCGGGTTCAGCTTCGGGGCCTCGTCCATCGCCCTCTTCGCCCGGGTTGGGGGCGGAATTTACACCAAGGCGGCGGATGTGGGGGCTGACCTGGTCGGCAAGGTCGAGGCCGGTATCCCCGAAGACGACCCCCGAAACCCGGCGGTGATTGCCGACAATGTCGGCGACAACGTGGGCGACGTGGCCGGGATGGGGGCTGACCTTTTTGAGTCTTACGTCGGGTCGATTGTGGCGGCCCTGGCCCTGGCGGCCATTACCCCCTGGGGCGAGGCGGCCTACGGCCTGCCGATCCTGCTGGCCGTGGCCGGCATTATTGCCTCGATAATCGGCACCTTCTTTGTCCGGGTCGGGGAAACCCCGGAGATGGGCCGGCTTCTTAATGCCCTGCGGGCCGGGGTCTTCGCGGCCACGATTCTTACCGTTCTCGGGGCCCTTGGGCTCATCCTCTGGCTCGGGGTTGGGGTCGGCCTCTTCTGGGCCACGGTGGCCGGCCTGCTGGGCGGGGTGGCCATCGGCCTGAGCACCGAATACTTCACCTCTTACTCCTACGGGCCGACCCGGCAGGTGGCCCAGGCGGCCCGGACCGGGCCGGCGACGGTCATCATCAGCGGCCTGGCCGTGGGGATGCTGAGCAACATCCTGCCGATGCTGATCATGGCCGCCGCCATATACGTGGCGTATCTCTTCGGCGGCCTCTACGGAGTGGCCCTGGCCGGGGTCGGGATGCTGGCCACCCTCGGCATCACCCTGGCTACCGACGCCTACGGGCCGGTGGCCGACAACGCCGGCGGCATCGCCGAGATGACCCACCTGCCCCCGGAGGTCCGCCAGCGGACGGACGCCCTGGACTCGCTGGGCAACACCACCGCGGCCACCGGCAAGGGCTTCGCCATCGGCTCGGCGGTGCTAACCGCCCTGGCCCTGCTGGCGGCCTACTCGCAGGCGGTTCGGCTGGACCTGATGAACCTGCTCGACGTCCGGGTGATGATCGGGGCCCTCATCGGGGCGGGGATGCCGTACATTTTCTCGGCCCTGGCGATGTCCGCCGTTGGGCGGGCGGCCTTTGAGATCGTGAATGAGGTCCGGCGCCAGTTCAAGGAGATTCCGGGCCTTATGGCCGGCGAGGCCTCGCCCGATTACGCCCGGTGCGTCGACATCAGCACCCGGGCGGCCCTGCGGGAGATGATTCTGCCGGGTCTGCTGGCGGTGGTGGTGCCCCCGGTGGTGGGCTTTGCCCTCGGGGCGGCGGCCCTGGGGGGGCTTCTGCTCGGGGCGATCCTGAGCGGCTTCCTGCTGGCTGTAACCATGGCCAACTCCGGGGCGGCCTGGGATAATGCTAAAAAATACATTGAGGCCGGGTATCTCCTTGACGAGAACGGCCAGCCTATCAAAAAGGCGACGCCGGTCCACGCGGCGGCCGTTGTCGGGGATACGGTGGGTGACCCCTTCAAGGACACGGCCGGGCCGTCGCTCAATATCCTGATAAAGCTTATGAGCATCGTTTCGCTGGTGCTTGCGCCCCTCTTCGTTTAACGCCAAATCCCACGGCTATCCGGTTGGGTAGCCGAGCCCGAAAGGAGGCCTGTTAGCGATGGAGCTGGTGTGGATAGTACCGATTTCCGGTCTTCTAACGATTTTGCTGGTGGCCTATCTTGCCTGGGATGTCCTCAGGCGGGACACGGGCACCCCGGACATGCAGGCCGTTGCCAGCATGATCTACGAGGGGGCGATGGCCTTTCTTAACCGCCAGTACCGGACCATCCTCCTGCTGGCCATCGTCACCGCCGTGGTAGTTGGGGCGATTATCGGCTATTTCGACCGCAGCGTCGAGCTCGGCTGGCGCACGGCTCTCGCCTTCCTGGTCGGGGCCTTCTCGTCGGCCGTCTCGGGCTTTATCGGGATGTACGTTGCCGTCCGCTCAAACATCCGGACGGCCAGTGCCGCCCTGCGCAATCTGAACGAGGCGATTAACGTGGCCCTCCGGGGCGGGGCGGTCTCGGGCTTCCTGGTGGTGGGCCTGAGCCTTATCGGGGTGGCGGTCATATTTGCCCTCTACGGGGCCCTCTTCGGCTCCGAGGGGATGCGGCAGGCCCCATTCATGATCGTCGGCTACGGCTTCGGCGCAAGCTTTGTGGCCCTCTTCGCCCAGCTCGGGGGCGGCATCTACACCAAGGCGGCGGATGTGGGGGCTGACCTGGTCGGCAAGGTCGAGGCCGGCATCCCCGAAGACGACCCCCGCAACGCCGCCGTCATCGCCGACCTGGTTGGGGATAACGTCGGCGACTGCGCCGGCCGCGGGGCCGACCTGTTCGAGTCGACGGCGGCCGAGAACATCGGGGCGATGATCCTGGGCGTGGCCGTCGCCCGGGCGACGGGCAACGACGCCTGGATTCTTTTCCCGCTGGTGGTCCGGGCCTTCGGCCTGATCGCCTCGGCCGTCGGCCTCTTCTTCGTCCGGGGCCGGGAGGACGAAGACCCGATGCGGGCCCTGGACCGGGGCTACTACGTTGCCCTGGTCCTGTCGGCCGTCTTCATGTTCGTGGCCACCCGGACCATGCTGGGCGAGGCCTGGATGTGGTTCTTCTTTGCGGGTTTGACCGGCCTGCTTACCAGCATCGCCTTTGTCTACATCACCCAGTACTACACGGCCGGTTCCTGGCGGCCGGTTAAGGAGATCGCCAATGCCGCCCGGACCGGTCCGGCCACGACCATAATCGTGGGGATGGCGGTGGCCTTTGAGACGACGGCCAGCACTGCCCTGGTTGTCGGGGCGGCCCTGCTGGCGGCCCACTGGTTCGGGACGATGTCGGGCCTGCCCCACGGCGGCCTCTTCGGGACGGCGGTGGCGACGATGGGCATGCTGATGACGGCGGCCTACATCCTGGCGATGGATACGTTTGGGCCGATCACCGATAACGCCGCCGGGATCTGCGAGATGTCCCACGCCCCGGCCTCGGCCCGGCGGATCCTGGATGCGCTGGACGCCGTGGGCAACACCACGAAGGCCCTGACCAAGGGCTACGCCATCGGTTCGGCAGCCCTGGCGGCGTTTCTGCTCTTCAGCGCCTACCTGGACCGGCTGGCCGAGCTGGGTCGACCCCTCCAGGCCGTGGACCTTTCTAAAGTTGAGGTCTTCGTCGGGGCCCTGCTCGGTTCGATGCTGGTTTACCTTTTCAGTTCGCTGGCCATCCGGGCGGTGGGCCACGCCGCCTCGGCCATCATCGAGGAGGTCCGCCGGCAGTTCAAGGCCGACCCCGGAATTCTGGCCGGTACCTCCCGGCCGGACTTTGCCCGGTGTGTGGATATCACCACCCGGGCGGCCCTCCGGGAGATGGTGGGCCCGGGCCTGCTGGCCGTGGGGATGCCCATCGCCGTCGGCATCCTGCTCAAGGCCGAGGCGACGGCCGGCCTGCTGATGGTGGGGACCATTGCCGGCATCCTCCTGGCGACGGTGCTGAACAACGGCGGCGGCGCCTGGGACAACGCCAAGAAGTTCATCGAGGCCGGCAATCTGCTGGATGAGAACGGCGAGCCGATCAAGAAGGGCACCCCGATTCACGCCGCCGCGGTGGTGGGCGACACGGTGGGCGACCCCTTCAAGGACACGGCCGGCCCCTCCCTGCACGTCCTGGTGAAACTGCTGGCCACCGTCACCCTGGTAATGTCGCCCCTTTTCCTGTAAGGCCGGTTCTGGGTCTTTGTCGGCGGGCTTCGGCGGTGTGTGGGTAATGAATTAAATTCCCCACCAGCCTTCCAGAGGGCCGGGGACACGCGCCCCCGCCGGGCCCACTCCGCCGGTCTTTCGGCCCAGGCCTTTGCCACCGGACGCGGCCGGTTTTAAGGCCGAGGGCCGGTGGGGTCTTGACGGACCGTCGGCATCCGGCTAAACTTGGGGACGGTTTGGCTGGCTTGTGGCGGATGGAACGGCGGCGAACGGCCCTGTCCGTCCGGGCGCTGTTCCTGCTGAGCCTGCTGACGGCCCCGGTGGTCTTCGGGCCCCGGCCGGCCCGGGCCGACGTGAGCCCCCTGCGCTTTACCGGGTCGGGTTTTGTTGACCCGGTGGGCCAGGCCGTCTTTCTGATAGGGGCAAACTACGCCGGTCCCACCGACCGGGCCTGGGTCTACTGGGAGGACGGGCAGTTCGACCCGAACCTGGTGGCCGCCGATTTTGACCGGCTGGCCGGGGCCGGGGTGCGGGCCGTCCGGATTTTTGTGCGGTCGGCCCTGGCCCGGGACATTCGGGCCGGGCGCTGGTCAAAGCTTGATACGGTTGTTAACCTGGCGGCCAGCCGGAACCTTCACCTGCTGATAACCTTTAACGACTACCGGGAAGATGACCTGGTCCGGGAAGCGGCCCTTAACCAGGCCATCGCCGCCCGCTACCGGGGCAACCCGGCCATCCTCGGCTACGACCTCAAGAACGAACCCCACTTCCAGGACCTGGCCGTGGCGATTTACCCGGGCGGCCCTCCGCCCCTCCAGACCGACGCCCTGATCAGGGTGTACGGCGAGCGGGTTGCCCGGGCGGACATCCCCCGCTGGCGGCAGGATGAAGGCCGGGGGCTTGTGCCCGACCGGTTTGACGACGCCCAGGCCTATTACTACGCCAATAACTACCGGCTTTTCCGGGAGTTTGCGGCCGAAGCCGCGACCTGGGTTGCCGCCCGGGATTACGCCGTCTCGGTGGCCGACTACATCGCCTCGCCCGAGGCGGCAAAGTGGCAGCCCCTCATCCAGGCGCTGGACCAGACCCTGGCCGCCTGGCTGAACGCCCGGCTCGGGCCGGTAAAGCAGGCCGACCCCGACCGGCCGGTCACCGTCGGCTACAGCGACCTGATCCTGGCTTCGCTTCCGGCGAATCGGGCCCTCGATTTCATCTCCTGGCACCGGTTCCCCCAGGCGACCGCCGCCAACTTCAGCCGGATGTTCCAGGCCCTCGACACCCTCTCACGCCTCTTCCCGGACCGGCCGGTCATCCTGGAAGAGTTCGGGTTTGCGACCGATCAGCTCGACCCGGCCGAGGCCGCCCTCTTCGAGTCGGCCGTTCTGCTCCGGTCGTTCGCCCAGGGCCGGCCCGGGGCGTTTAAGTGGCAGGCCAACGACCTGGCCGTGGGGGCGAACCCGACCGAGAACACCTACGGCCTTTTCAGCCCCGACGGCACCCCCAAGCCGAGTGCCCTGGCCTTCCGGGCCGCCTCGGAGTTTATCAGGGCCGTGAGGCCGACCGGCTTCCAGTGGTTCGATACGCCCCAGGGCCCGGCCTTCCGGCTGGTCGGGGAGAGCGGCTGGGCCCTGGGTCGGGCGCTGAACCTGCCGGAGGCGGGGATTGCGGCCGAAAGCCCCGTTTCGGCCGCCCAGCTCTTCATCTGGCGGCCGGCCCCGGACCGGCTGGAGGTCCGGGCGAACGCCCCGACCCGTCTTACCCTCAATCTGGCCGGGGGAAAGCTTATCCCCGCCTGGCAGCCGGGTTGGACTGTGCTCGCCGCGGGGCCGGCCGGCCCGAATCGAATCAATCCCGCCGGCGGCGTCGTCCAGCTCGACCTGGAGGCCGGTAAGGCCTACAGCCTGCGGGTCCAGTCGCCCAATGCCGCGGCCGGGATGGTTGACGCCAAAATCGAGCTTGTCTTCCCCCACGACCAGGCGGGCCGGCCCCAGCCGGTGGATAAAGCCCCCCTGGTGAATGTCCTGGTTTATCTTTTCGAGGCCGACAGCCTCCAGCCGGTTGCCTGCAACCTGCCGGTGGAGGTGCGCCTGCGGCGGGCCTCGAACCTGGTGGATGGCGCCGGAAACGCCGTAAACGTGCCGGCCCGGTACCAGAGTCCGCCGGGCCAGCCGGTCCTCCGGCGGTCTGGGGATAAGGCTTTCCCGGCCTGGGTTTTCAACGACGTGCCCGTCAGCTTCTTCGAGTCGCCCGGCCTTGACCCGGCCCGGAGCAAGGACTTCTTCCTGGTCGAGGTCAAAGGAGCCCCTTACCGGAGCAACGTCTGGGCCCACGGGGCCGACGCCCGCACCTACCTGCCGGCCCAGAGTCCGGTGGCCGCCGGGGCCTTTGGCCAGGCCGAGCCCTCCATTCAGGTCGTCTGGCCCCATGCCGGCGGCCGGCCGGCCCCGGTGGAGCAGGCCACTCACGTCAACATCGGGGTCGACCTGGTGGACCCGCAGACCCGGGCTTCGGCCCCGGCCAGCTTCCCGAACCGGGTGGTCCTGCTGCGCGGTCTGAATACGGGCATTCTTGAGCCGGTCAAGGCGGCTGACGGCGTCGTGCAGGTCCAGGATGCCGGCGGTGCCCACCCCCGCTGGGTCTTTAACAACGTTCCGGTTGGGGCCGCCCGGGACCCGGTGAACAAATACTACTTCGTGGCGACGATTGAGGGCGCCGGCGCCCCGGCGGCCGTCTGGGCCCACGGGGCGGATGCCCGGACCTACCTGCCCCAACCCGACATTCCCTACGGCAGCGGCCAGGGCTGTGAATAGCCGCTGGGCGGCCCTCTGGGGCCTCATCCTGCTCGGACTGACCCTGGTTCCGGGCCGGACATCCTGGGGCCAGCCGACCCTCGGGTCGGTGGACGCCAGCGACCGGTTTGGGTTTGATTTTATAAACGGCATCAGCGCCGACGGCCGGCCGTACAGCGTGGGCGACCTCCGCTACCAGCAGGCGCTGGACGCCGGCGCCCGCTGGACCCGCTGGCCCTTCTACTGGTACACCATTGAGCGCCAGCCGGGCGTCTTCGACTACTCGGCTGTCGACCAGGTCGTCAACGCCGACCTGAGCCGGGGCCTGAAGATTAACGCCATTCTGATGGGGACCCCGACCTGGGCGGCGACGGTCACGGCGGCCATCCAGCAGGCTCCGGGCGGCCGTTACGGGGCCTTTGCCCTCGGCGGGGCTGAAACCAGCCCGCCCAAGAACCTGAGCCTCCCGGTCTTTGCCGATGGGACGGATATTCCGGGTCCGGGCAAGGCGGTAAACCCCGAAAACTACTGGGCCCGGTTTGTCTACAACACCGTAAAGCGCTACGCCCCGCGGGTCCAGACCTGGGAGGTCTGGAACGAACCGGATCTCGGTCCGCCCTCAACATTCAGGTTCTGGTCCGGAAGCCGGGCCGATTACGTCCGGCTTCTCAAAGTGGCCTACCTGGCGGCCAAGGCCGCCGACCCCGACGCCCGGGTGCTCTTCGGGGCCCTGGCCTTCTGGACTGACCAGACCTTTTTCCCTGACGTCCTGAGAGTCATCCGGGCCGACCCGCAGGCGGCCGCCAGCAACTATTTCTTCGACGCCCTGCCGGTCCACCCGTATATCTCCCCGTACGCCCTCACCTTTCTCGTGGATACGGTGCGCAATTACCTGGCAAGTTTTAACATTCCACCGAAGCCGATCTGGGTGAACGAAACGAACATTCCCGTCTGCGGCGACGACAAAGTGACCCCGTACCTGCCCTGCCCGCAGAAGTGGCGGGGGAGCCTCTCCGAGCAGGCGTCGTTTGCCCTCACGGCCGCGGCCCTGGGCACGGCTTATAACCTCGAAAAGCTGATGATTTTTCAGTTTTACGACGACTACGTCGGTTACCAGGAGTGGTACGGCGTCGTCCGCAACGACGCCTCGCCCCGGCCGGCCTATTACTCATACGGAGTTGCGGCCCGCTATCTCTCGAACTACGTCACGGCCCGGCGGCGGGAGGAGGGCCCGGTGGACCGGGTCACCCTCGGGGGCGTTCGGCTCGGGGACACCCTGTACCGGCTGAGCGTGGTCTGGAACCGGTCAAATGGGCCGGTGAACTACTGGCTCGAAGCGGCCCCGGCCGCTCAGGCAGTATCCATCCTGGATAAATACGGCCAGCCGGCCGGCGTCCTCCAGTCGCTGAGCGGCGGCTACCGGCTCAGCCTGCCGCCCGTGACGAATGCCGACCTGGGCGTGGGGGAGCCCTACATCGTCCTGGAGCGGGTCCCGCCGGATACGACCCCGCCGGTGGCGGCCGTGAGCCCCTGGGCCGGGCCGGTCCCCGAGCGGTTCACCGTCCGCTGGACGGGCTCGGACGCCGGCTGGGGGGTGATGGCCTTCGACGTTCAGGTCCGGGAGAAGGGCAGTGCGAACTGGGCCTGGTGGCTGGTGGACACGCCGGCGACGGCGGCCGAGTTCCAGGGCCAGAACGGCCGCACCTACGAGTTCCGGGTGCGGGCCCGGGACTGGGCCGGCCTGACGGGCGAGTGGAGCCCGGCGGTGGCCGTTCAGGTCGGGTGTTCCCCAGCGGCGGCCCCGACCCAGCCGGGCCCGCTGAGCGGCGGCTTCCGCCTCTTCTTCCCCCTCGTCCGGAACGCGTCGCCCGGCTGTTAGCCCCGGCCTCTAGCCGGCGGCCGCCGCCGGCCGCAGGTGCTCGGCCAGAATCCTTTTGAGAAACGCCCGGGCGGCCCGAACCGAGACCGCCGCGCCGGTTTCGGCCCCGGTCATAATCGTGTTTATCCCAACTACCCGGCCGCCGGCGTCGACCAGCGGACCGCCGGAGTTTCCGGGCCGGAGCCTGAGGTTGACCAGCACCCACTCCCGGCCGGCTTCGTCCGTGGACAGCCCGGTGACGACGCCGAAGCTTGCGGCGGCCTCCACCCCCCACGGGTGGCCCAGTGCCACGACCAGACTGCCGGCGGCCGGTTCGGCCGCCGCCAGCTCCAGGGCCGGAAGGTCCATCGCCCCGATGAGGAGCACGGCCAGGTCGGCGGCCGGGTCCCGGCCGAGAACCCGGGCCGTAAACTCCCGCCCGTCGGCCAGCCTTACCCGAACCGGCTCGCCCCGGACCACGTGGGCATTGGTGAGCACCAGGCCGGCCGGGTGGACGATAATTCCGGAGCCCACGCCCAGCATGCCCCGGACGCCGACCCGAACCAGGCCGGACCGGGCCGTTTCGGCCAGGGCCGCCAGGTCGGTGTTAAGTTGCCTGAGCAGGTCACCCCCCATGGCCGTCAGCTCCGTTCCCCCGGCGTGACGACGATTTCCACCGGCTGGCCGCCCCGGAGAACCCGGATAGGCAGGGGGCGGCCGATTCGGTCTGCAGTGAGCTGGGCAAGGAGCTCGTCGGGACGGCTAACCGGCTGGTCCCCGACAGCGACGATCACATCCCCGACGGTCAGGCCGGCCCGGTCGGCCGGACTCCCGGCCTCGACCGAGACGATGACCAGCCCCATCGCCCGGCCAACCCGCTCCCGAACGGCGTCGGGCAGGCGCACCGGCTGGGAGGCGATGCCCAGGTAGGCCCGCCGGACCCGGCCGTGGGTAAGTAGGGCTTCAACCACCCGCCCCAGGGTGTTAACCGGGATGGCCACGCTTACGCCCCGGGCCAGGCCCGACGTATTCAGGCCGACCACGGTGCCGTCGGCGGCAACCAGCGGGCCGCCGGAGAACCCGGGGTGCATGGCCACGTCAGTCTGCAGGTAGGTGTCCAGCTGGCCGCCGGCCATGGTGCGCCAGGGCCCCCCGATGGCGCTGATGATTCCCAGGGTCGCCTGAAGCTCCCGGCCCGGCCTGGCCACCGCCAGGACGACGTGCCCGACCCGGAGCTCCTCCACCCGGCCGGGTTGGGCGGGCTTCAGGCCGCCGGCTTCGGCCCGCACCACGGCGACGTCCGTTGACGGGTCCCGGCCGACCAGCCGGGCGCCCACCGTCCGGCCGTCGGGCAGGCCGACTTCAATCCGGTCCTCCCGCTCGACGGCGTGGTCGGCGGTAACAATTACCCCGTCGGCCGACCAGACAACGCCGCTCGCCCCGAAGTGGGGCCGGGCGCTCACCCGCACAACGCTTTCACCGGCCGTCCGGACGAGGGCCGCCAGCTCTTCAGAGAGGGTTTTCAAGTGTTCGAACATCCTCGAAACCTCCGGTCTTTCTACGAACAGCTTAAACCCCCAGGCCCCTCAAGACACCGGTAATTTGGGCAGGTTGCGGCCCGGAAAAAAGGTTAGATGGGGATAAGGCCGAGCCTGGCGGCGACCACCACGGCCTCGGTCCGGCTCCGGGCACCCAGCTTCGACATAATCGTGTTGACGTGAAACTTGACGGTGTGCTCGCTGATTCCGAGCCGGCGGGCGATTTCTTTGCTGGAGAGGCCGTCGGCGATGAGACCTAGCACCTCAAGTTCCCTGGGAGTAAGGGGCTCCACAAGCTCGCCCGGTGGGGTGGACCGGAGGCCGCCGGGGGGCGGGAAAAGGTCGGGGTCGACAACCGTAAGCCCCCCGGCTGCCGCGAGCACCGCCAGGACCAGCTCGGCGGCGTGCGCGGTCCGGCGCAGGATCCCCCGGGCCCCCGCCCGCCAGGCCGCGGCCGCAAGCTCCGGCCGGCCGACCAGGACCACCACCGGCACCCCCGTCGCTGTCACCTCCGCCAGGTCGTCCAGGTCGGGTTCAGGGCCGGCCCCCAGGTCCCAGAGGAAGACCCTGGCCTGGCCGGTGAAGAGGTGGGCATCCGCCGGGTCAGCCCGCCCCGCGACGGCCACCTCGGGCCGGCCCTCCAGCCGGGCGGCAAGGCCGTCCCGGACGAGAGGGTCTGGGGCGACAATGAGCACTTCAACCGGGAGGTTCAGGACCGGACCCACGACCGGCTCCAGTGCGCTATACTTTTCCCGAGAGCAGGATGAAGGCCGGCGCCGGACTTAAACCAGGCCTCTGGCTCCTCGCCCTTTATACCGTACCCGAAATCGACGTCCTTAAGGAAGCCGACCCCATCGGCCGCTGGCTCATCATGGGCCGGGCGGCCGTCCTCGTGATGACGGCCGTTTCGGCCGTCCTGGGCGGCCTCTTCGCCCAGCTTTCGGGCGTCTTCGAGCCGGTGCGGTTCCTGGCCGCCACGTGCGGCCTTTTGCTTGCCCACTTTGCCAGCAACCTGGCCAACGACTACTTTGACTTCAGCCGGGGCAAAGATACCCCCGATTCGCCCCGGGTCCGGTACGGACCCCACCTCCTGGCCCACCAGGGGGCTTCGCCGGCCGCCCTTCTGAAGGTGACGGCCCTGGCCCTGGGCGGGGCCGCCCTGGCCGGCCTCTACTTGACCTTTGTGGCCGGCCCCGGTGTCCTGGTTTTTGCCGGCCTCGGCCTGCTTATTCTCCTCGGGTACACCGGCGGGCCGCTTCCCCTGAAGTACATCGGGCTGGGCGAACTGGCCGTCCTTATCGTCTGGGGTCCCCTGATGGTCGGCGGAACCTATTACAGCCAGGCCGGGTTCGTGCCGGTCTGGGTCCTTTTTGGGTCGCTCCCCTACGCCCTGGGGGTCACCACGGTGCTTCTGGGCAAGCACCTGGATAAGGTCGAGTTTGACCGGGCCCGAAACGTCCGGACCCTGCCGGTACTCCTCGGGCCGGCCGGTGCCCGGCGGCTCACCCAGGCCGCCATCGTCCTGATGTACCTGACGGCCGTCGGGGTCGCCGTCTGGCAGGGCTTGCCCGGCATGCTGGCCGTGCTCCTCAACCTGGGCGGTGCCTGGAAGACCCTGCGCTTTCTGGACGAGCCCAGGCCCCCGGACCGGCCACTCTGGTACGTCGGGGGCACCTTTTTGCATAACCGGCGGTTCGGTCTTCTCCTGGTTGGGGGCCTCGTGGCCGAGGTCCTGGTTCGGCTCGCCCTCGGCCGCTAGCCGACCCGGTAGGCCGCAAGGCGGGCGGCCAGGTGGTGCGGGACCCGCCCCACCAGGACCGTTCCCCTCGGGGTGTAGCGCTCCGCCCGAATCCTGCCCTGCCGCCGAACAAGCTCCAGTACGCCCGACGCCTCGTAGGGGATTTCGAGCTCGACGTCGACCATGGGCTGGGTCAGGGCCTTCTGAATCTCCCGGCGCAGGTCGTCAAGGCCGCGGCCGGTCGTGGCCGAGGTGAGGACGACCCCGGCCGGGTCGAGGCCGAGCCGGCGGCAGAGCGCTTCAAGCTGGTCGCCGGTTGCCGGACCCGGCAGGCGGTCGGCCTTATTGAGGACCGTCAGCACCGGCTTTTCGTTCAGGCCAAGGTCGGCCAGGGTTTCCAGGACGACCTCGACCTGGCGGTCGGCGTTGGGGTGGGACACGTCGACGACGTGGAGGAGCAGGTCGGCCTCCTCAAGTTCCTCCAGGGTAGCCCGGAACGCCGCAACCACCGTCGGCGGCAGCTTCTGGATAAACCCGACGGTATCCGTCAGAAGCACCTCCTGCCGGCCGGGCAGGACGAGCCGGCGGGTTGTCGGGTCGAGGGTGGCAAAGAGCTTGTCTTCGGCCAGGACCCCGGCCCCGGTCAGGGCGTTAAGGAGGGTCGACTTGCCGGCGTTGGTGTAGCCGACCAGGGCGACCACCTGGGTGCCGGTCCGCTTCCGCCGGCGGCGGTAGAGGGCCCGGTGCTGGCGCACGGCCTCCAGCTCCCGGCGGAGCCGGGCGATCCGGTCCCGGATGAGCCGCCGGTCGGTCTCGAGCTGGCTCTCGCCCGGGCCCCGGGTGCCGATCCCGCCCCCGAGCCGCTCCAGGTGCGACCACTGGCCGGCGAGCCTGGGCAGTAGGTACTCGTGCTGGGCAAGCTCCACCTGGAGCTGACCCTCCCGGGTCCGGGCCCGCCGGGCAAAGATGTCCAGGATGAGGACCGTCCGGTCGATGACCTTGGCCTGGATGGCGTTTTCCAGGTTGCGCTGCTGGCTCGGGCTGAGCTCGTCGTCGAAAATTACCAGGTTCGCCCCGAGGGCCCGGCGGAGGTCGGCGACTTCCTGGGCCTTGCCCCGGCCGATGTAATAGGCCGGATTCGGGGCCTCAAGCCGCTGGCGGACGACTCCGACTACCTCGGCCCCGGCAGTTCGGGCCAGCTGGGCCAGCTCGGCCAGGGACTCCTCCAGGGGCCAGCCATCGGACCTGCCGATCAGCTCGACCCCAACGAGGATCGCTCTTTCGATTTGGCCGTTAAACCTTTCGACTTCCACTTGTTTCAACCGGTTGTGCTCCAGGCGACCAGCCGGCGCAGGGCCTCCTCGAGGCGGTCGTCGGGGGTGGTCAGGGAGATGCGGAAATACCCCTCCCCGCCCGGCCCGAATCCGACGCCGGGGGTGACGACCACAGCCGTGGCCTCGAGCAGCCGGAGGGCGAAATCAATCGAGGGCTGGCCGTTGGGAGTTCGAACCCAGAGGTAGAAAGTTGCCTGCGGCGGCCGGACGTCGAAGCCGGCGGCCCGCAGGGCCTCAACGGCCAGGTCCCGCCGGCGCCGGTAGACCCGGTTGCTGGCCTCAACCCACCCGTCAGGGCCCTGCAGGGCGGCGATTGCCGCCCGCTGGATTGCCTGGGGAATGCCCGAATCAAAGTTGGTTTTCACCCGGGTGAGGGCCTGGATGATGTCGGGGTTGCCGACGGCCATCCCAACCCGCCACCCGGTCATATTATACGTCTTCGACAGGCTGTGAAACTCAACCCCGACTTCCCGGGCTCCTTCGACCTGCAGGAATGACGGCGGCCGGTAGCCGTCGAAGGCCACTTCACTGTAGGCGGCGTCGTGGCAGACGACGATATCAAACTCACGGGCGAACTCGACAACTTCCCGGAAGAAGCCCTCGTCGGCAGTAGCTCCGGTCGGGTTGTTCGGGTAATTCAGCCAGAGGAGCCGGGCCCGCCGGGCGACCTCGGTAGGCACGGCCCCCAGGTCGGGGAGAAACCCCCGGCCTTCCTCCAGGCGCAGGTAAAAGGCCTCGCCGCCGGCGAAAACCGCCCCGGACGTGTAGACCGGGTAGCCTGGGTCCGGCACCAGCACCACGTCGCCGGGGTCGATGACGGCCAGGGGGATGTGGGCGATCCCCTCCTTGGACCCGATGAGGGGCACCACCTCCGCATCGGGGTTGAGCTCCACCCCGAACCGGCGCCGGTACCAGTCGGCGATGGCGCCCCGGAGCTCGGGCAGGCCCTCGGTCTCCGGGTAGCGGTGGTTCGCCGGATCCCGGGCGGCCTCGGCGAGGGCATCAATGATGGGCTCTGGCGTGGGCAGGTCAGGGTCGCCGATGCCCAGGCTTATCACATCCCGGCCCTCGGCCCGGAGCCGGCCGACGGTGCGGCTGATCTCGGCGAAAAGATACGGGGGTAGAAGGTCAAGGCGGCGCGAGGTTCGCATCGCTCAGGCTGCTCCCAGGTTGGATTTTGGGGCCGTTCACGGCCGGGCGGCGGGTCAATCTTCGAACCACTCGCCGACGAAGACTTCGGCCGCCGGACCGGTCATGTAGACCTCGGCCTGACCGTCCCACTCGACGTCGAGGGCGCCGCCGGGAAGCTCGACCCGGACTTTCTCGGGCGCAAGGCTCTTGAGGCGGGCGGCCACCGCCACCGCGCAGGCGCCGGTGCCGCAGGCCAGGGTGAGGCCGACGCCCCGCTCCCAGACCCGGACCCGGTAGTGGTCTGGGCCAAGCTGGTTGACGACCTCGAAGTTGGTCCGCTTCGGGAAAAGGCTGTGGTGTTCGACCTTGGGCCCGACCTGTTCAAGGGGGAAGGCCTCGACCGGCTCCTCGAGAAAGGCCACGGCGTGGGGGTTGCCCATCGAGACAAAGGTCAGGGCAAGCCGGCGGCCCTCGACGGCCAGGGGGTAGTCGATAACCGGGCCGGGGCCGGGCAGGTCGACCGGAATCTCGGCCGGGTCGAACCGGGGCCGGCCCATCGCGACCCGGACGGCCTCAACCACCCCGCCCCGCCGGATGAGGCGGAGCCGCTGGATTCCGGCCAGGGTTTCGACCTCCAGCTCATCCTGGTCGGCCGGAATGTAGCTGTGGTCGGCCAGGTACTTGGCAAAGCACCGGATGCCGTTGCCGCACATCTCGGCCTCGGAGCCGTCGGCGTTAATAATGCGCATCCGGAAAGGAGCCTTCTCGCCCGTCTCGAGGAGCAGCAGGCCGTCGGCCCCGATGCCGAAGTGCCGGTCGCACAGCCGGGGCGCAAGCCGGTGCCAGTCGAGCCGGCGGTCCCGGGCGTCGAACAGAATAAAGTCGTTCCCGAGGCCGTGGACCTTATAAAACCGCACGGTCAGGTTCTCCTCCGGGTCTCGATCGTTAGGATACCACGGCGCCGGCCTTACCCTCCACCGGCCAGGTGGCGCCTGACCAGCCCGGCCGCCTTCTCGACCAGGTCCGGGTCGTCGGCCTGGAGCCAGGTGATCCGGGGGTCGCTCAGTCTGAACCAGGCGTACTGGTGGCGGGCGTAGTTATGGATTTCGTTTTTGGTGCGCCGGACGGCCTCCTCCAGGGGGATTTCGCCCTTTAGGTGCTTTATGAGCCAGCGGTAGCCGTGGCCGGTTAAAGCCGGCAGGTCGACTGAGTATCCCTTCGTAAGGAGCCGCCGGACCTCATCCAGCCAGCCGGCGGCCAGCATCGCTTCCACCCGCCGGTCGATCCGTTCGTAAAGCTTCTTCCGGTCGAGGGTCAGGCCGATGATGAGGGGGTCCCAGGGGGGCGGGTTTTTGCGCCGGAGCTCCGAAAATTTGCGGCCGGTTCGGGCGATAACTTCCAGGGCCCGGATGACCCGCCGCAGGTTCCGGGGGTCGATCCGGGCGGCCGCCTCGGGGTCGAGGGCCCTGAGCTCGGCGTAGAGGGCTTCCGGTCCCTCCCGCTCGGCCCGCGCCCGGAGCTGTCGGCGCAGGTCGGGGTCGGGGGGAACGGGCGGGACTTCGTAGCCTTCGAGGAGGGCCCAGACGTAGTGGCCGGTGCCCCCAACGATGATGGGCAGTTTTCCCCGGCGGGCAACCTCTTCAACGGCCTGCCGCGCCAGCCGGGTGTAGAGGGCGACGCTGAACTCTTCATCGGGGCGGACCAGGTCGAACAGGTGGTGGGGGATGCGCTGGCGCACTTCGGGCGAGGGCTTGGCCGTGCCGATATTCAAACAACGGTAGACCTGACGGCTGTCGGCGTTAACGACCTCGCCGTCGAAGCCCTCCGCCAGGGCCACGGCCAGGTCGGACTTTCCGGTGGCCGTCGGCCCGACGATAACCACCGGCTTCGGCCGTTCGGCCATCAGTCGATGCGGGGGTCGAGCCGGCCGGCCGCCCTCAGGGCGGCAAAGGCTTCGGCCGTCCGACGGATGCCCTCGGCCAGCGGCGTGTAGGGCACATCTCCCAGGAAGGACCGCAGGCCCCGGTCGTCCAGCTCTGGGGGAAGGGGCAGGGGCGGCCCGTCAAAGCCGATAAGTTCCCGGCTTTCGGGCAGGATGCGGCCAAGCTCGGCCAGGAATTCCCCGACCGAGACGACGCTACCCCGCAGGTTAAAAACCGGGGCGCCGGCCGCCTCCCGGCGGGCGGCCGCGATGAAGATTCGGGCGACGTCCTCGGCGTACTGGAGGTCCAGCCGGCCGCTGAAGCGGACCTTGAAGGGGACGCCCAGAACCGCAGCCTTAATGGCCTTGGTCGGGTCGGACGTCAGACCCTGGTCGCGGCCGACCCCGTAGACGGCCCAGGGCCTCAACCCGACCGACGGGACCCCGTAATCCTGCCAGTAAAGTCGCGCCGTGCCCTCATTGGCCTGCTTGTAAACCCCGTAGAGGGTCTCGGGCCGCTGAGGGGCATCGTCCGGCAGGGGTCCGGCCCCGCCGTAAAAGTCCGGCGGGCCGAAGACGGCCACCGAGCTGGCGTAAACCAGCGACCTGATGCCCAGCCGGCGGGCCGCCTCGAAGATGTTGACCGTGCCGACGACGTTGACCTGGGCGCCCCGGACCGGGTCGGCCCGGCAGAAGGGTATCTGGAGGGCGGCCAGGTGGATGATGCGGTTTATCCGGTAATCTGCGAGGGCCCGGAGGACGCCGTCGAAGTCGGTGATGTCCAGCTTGATAAGGCTCACGCTGGTGAGGGCCGCCGGGTCGGTAAGCTGGGCGAGGCGGCGGGGCTCCGGGTCGATGTCCGCCCCGACCGCCGGAGTCCCGGCCTCCCCGAGCAGTTTCAGAACCCACGACCCGATGCAGCCGGAACTGCCGGTAACGAAAAAGCGCTCTTCGGTCATCGCCCCAGCCAGGTGTCCACGAGCTCATAACTTCCCGGCCCGGAGTGGGGCCGGTAACCCCGAACGTGGGGCTGCCAGAGGCCGAAGTGACTGGCCGAGATGAGGCCGATAAAGTACTGCTGTTCGGCCAGGTAGAGCTGGATCTCGTCGATGAGCTGCTTGCGGGCCGCCTTATTTAAAATCCGGCGCTGGCGGCGGACCAGTTCGGCCAGGTACGGGTCCGCCGCGGCGGCCCCGCCCCCCTCGAACATCGCCGCAAGCTGCTCGTCCGGGTCCAGGAAAAACCCGTAAACCTGCAGGTTCAGTTCGGCGGACCCATCCCCCCGGGCGAGGCCGATGCCGAATCTGCCCAACTGGTCCTGCAGGACCTCAAGCCAGGTCTGGCCGCCTGCAACCCCGGGCGGCAGGCCCAGGCGGAGGGCAAGGCCCGGAAGGCCGGTTGCGGCCGCGAGCTGATGGGCCAGCTCCGGGTCGGGGCGGTAGTATCTGGCGGCCGGACCCAGGCGGTCGGCCGGTAAGACCCACTCCATCAGGGCGGGGCTTAAGGGCCCCGCCGCCACCCCGTGGCCCCGGACAAGCCGTTCCAGGAGGGCCTGGCGGTCGACGGCCAGGGCGAGGGCCTGCCGCGCCCGGCGGTCGGCCAGGGGGCCGGCGTCGGCCCGGACCTTCAGGTAATAGGCTTCGGCGCCGGGCACCTCCTCGGCCTGGACCTCGGGCAGGGCCTGCCGGATGAGTTCGAACTCGGCGGGCGAAGTGGGCACGGCCGGCGGAAGCAGGTCGAGGGCCCCGGCCCGGAAGTAGGCGAGCCGCGCCGTCTCGTTGGGGATGACCAGCCAGTGAACCTCGTCCAGGAAGGGTCGGCCGGCTACGAAGTATTCGGGATTCTTCTTCAGAATGATGCTTATCCCGGGGATGCGCTCGTGGACCACGAAGGGCCCGGTTCCCACGGCGGTGTCTCTTAACAGGGCCCGCTGGCCGACCAGCTCCCGGGGAAGGATCCAGCCGTACGGTCCGGCCACGTAATAGATAAACGGGGCCGTCACCTCCTTCAGGATCACCTTGACCGTGTATTTATCCGGGATTTCGACCCGGTCGATGCGGCCGAAGTGGAGCCGATGGCGGGGGTCGGGGCTTGACGTGAGCCACTCAAGGTTTGCCCGGACGTCTTCGGCCACCAGCTCCCGGCCGTTAACCGGGGGGCGGTTGTGGAACCGCACCCCCTTGCGCAGGTGGAAGACGTACGTCAGGTCGTCGGTCTGCTCCCAGCTTTCAACCAGGTCCGGCTCGGGGATGAGCTGGTTAGGGTGAACCTCCCGGCCGACCCGGAAACGGACGAGCCGGGAGTAGACCAGGCCCATGAGGGGAAGGGCCGCCGGGGCCCCTTCGTGGGGGTCCAGGGTGGTCGGGTCGGCGTGATGGCCTATTTTAAGGATGCCCCCGGGGCGGGGCTGAGTCGGGTCGGATGCGCGGGCTGCCTGACCGACTTCAGGCACCCGGCATCCGGCAACGGCCCAGAGGCCCGCCCCGAGCAGGAGGCCGAGGGCCTCCCGTCGGCTCAGCTGCCGTCCCATCCTAACCTCACCACCCGATAGCCTTCCCGGTCAGCGAACCCGTTATCCGCACGATTTCAACGAAGTCGTTCGGCCGCAGGCTTGCCCCCCCAACCAGGGCCCCGTCGACCTCCGGGTGGCCGACAAACTCGCCGATATTCTCGGGCGAGACGCTCCCGCCGTAGAGGATGCGGGTCCGGCCGGCATACCCGGCCCCGAACATCCGGCCAAGCAGGCCCCGGATTTCCCCGATAACCCGGCCGGCCTGCTCGCCGGTGGCCGGCCGGCCGGTGCCGATGGCCCAGACCGGCTCGTAGGCGACGACAAGCTCCCGGCCGGCCGGCCAATCCTTGAGGGCGGCCTCGAGCTGGCGGGTAACGACTTCCAGGGTGAGGCCGGCCTCGTTTTCGGCCAGGTTCTCCCCCACGCACAGGATGGGAGTGAGGCCGACCCCGGCCGCCGCCCGAAGCTTGCGGGCCACGGTCTCGTCGGTCTCACCGAAGTACTGGCGCCGCTCGCTGTGGCCGACGATCACGTAGCGGCAGAACGGCCGGAGCATCGGGGCCGAGACCTCCCCGGTGTACGCCCCCTTCGGCTCCCAGTGCAGGTTCTGGGCCCCCAGGCTGATGGGCGTGTCAGCCAAAAGCTGGTAGACCGGGTAAATGGACGTAAAGGGCGGGCAGAGGACCACCTCGACGTCCCGGGAGAGCTCAACCAGCCGGTCAACCATCCCCACAACCAGCCGGAGTCCCTCCGGCACGGTCGTATGCATTTTCCAGTTGGCCGCAACCAGCGGGCGTCGCATCGGCCTTACGCCCCGAACCGGGTGAGCCGGCCGGCGTGGGCGAGCATCAGGGGCATGATGGCCGTGGCCGGGATAAGCCCCAGGCCCCCATGCCGGCAGGCCGTCTCCCCGAATTTTCCGGCCCGGTCCGGCCGGCACCAGCGGGACCAGAGCACGACCGGGACCGGGTGCCAGGAGTGGGACCGGTAGACCGCCGGGGTGGAATGGTCGCCCGTCACGACGATAACATCGGGCTTGAGTTCCAGTAGCCGGGGAATGAGGCGGTCGGCTTCCTCGATGGCCGCAACCTTGGCCTCAAAGTTGCCGTCCTCGCCGGCCGTATCGGTTCGCTTGAAGTGGACGAAGAAGAAGTCGAATTCGGCGAAGCGGGCGGCCACCGTATCAAAGTTCTCGGCCAGGGTCTGGCCGGTGGGCAGGACCGTCATCCCCACCAGCCGGGCGAGACCCCGGTACATGGGATAGGTTGCGACGGCCCCGGCCCGAAGCTTGTAAACTTCCCCAAAGGTGGGCGGGTGAGGGTGCCTGGCAAAGCCCCGCAGGAGGACCATGTTGGCCGGGTGCTCGTCGGCCAGCAGTTTGCGGGCCTCTTCAACCCAGCGGTTAACCAGGGCGGCGGTCGCCTCCGCCTCGGGCCGGGTTGCCCGGACGGGCAGGGGCGGAACCCCCTCCCGGGTGGGGTCGGTCTCGGTGAGGTCCGGGCTCAGGCCCGGACCCCTCAGAACCAGTACAAACCGGTGCTCCCGGACCGGCTCGACGAAGACTTGGACGCCCGGGAGGCGGATCTGACGGAGTTTTTCGCAGAGGCGGGCATTTACCTCGGTCGGGATGCGGCCGGCCCGCCGGTCAACGATGCGGCCCGCTTCATCGACGGTGCAGAAGTTGCCCCGGGCGGCGACGTCGTCGGGCTGGAGGGGAAAGTCGATGCCCAGGGCCTCCAGGACGCCCCGGCCGATCTCCCAGCGGAGGGGGTCGTAGCCGAAGAGGGCCAGGTGGCCCGGCCCCGACCCCGGGCTGATGCCCGGCCCGACCGGCTGGGAGAGGCCGCAGTTGCCCTCGTAGGCGAGCCGGTCCAGGTTCGGGGTGCTCGCCGTTTCCAGCTCGGTTTTACCGGTCTGGGGGTGGGGCAGGCCCCCGAGGCCGTCCATAACGAAGAGGATAAGTTTCGAGCCGTTGGGTACGACGAGGCTTTGGGTAAGCTCCTGCACCGATGGACCTCCGGTCAGTCTGGGTCATAAAGCACGGCGATGCCCGGCAGGGTCCGGCCCTCGAGAAATTCAAGGGTTGCGCCCCCGCCCGTGGAGATGTGGTCGAATCTGTCGGCGAGGCCGAATTTTTCCACGGCCGCAACCGTCTCCCCACCCCCAACGACCCGCAGGGCTCCGGTCAGGCCGGCCAGAAACTCGGCAATGGCCCGGGTGCCGCTGGCGAAGGGCTCAAGCTCAAAGACACCCAACGGGCCGTTCCAGAGGACCGTCCTGGCCGGGCGGAGGGCTTCCTGGAACTGCCGGATTGTTTCGGGGCCGATATCCAGAATGAGCCAGCCCTCGGGAACGTCCCCGAAGGGGAGGACCTCGGTCCGGGCGTCGGCGGCCATCCGGTCGGCGATGACGCCGTCAACCGGGACCATGATTTTGCCGGACTCAAGGAGCTTCCGGGCGGTCTCAACCTGGTCCTCCTCGTGGAGGGAGGCCCCAACCCGGCGGCCCTGGGCCCGGAGGAAGGTATTGGCCATCCCGCCCCCGACCAGGAGCCGGTCGACCCTGGGCAGGAGGTTCCGGAGAACGGGAAGCTTGTCGCTGACCTTGGCCCCCCCGATGACGGCGACGTAGGGCCGCTCCGGGCTCTCCAGGACCTTCGTCAGGTAGCGGACCTCCTTCTCCATGAGCAGGCCGGCGTAGGCCGGAAGAAACCGGGCGACGCCCGCCGTGGAAGCGTGGGCCCGGTGGGCGGTTCCAAAGGCGTCGTTTACGTAGATTTCGCCCAGCCGGGCCAGGGCCTCGGCGAAGGCCGGTTCGTTGGCCTCTTCCCCCGGGTGGAACCGGAGGTTTTCCAGAAGGAGCACTTCGCCCGGCTGGAGCTGGGCGACCATCGCCTCGACCTCCGGGCCGACGCAGTCGGGCGCTTTCTTAACCGGGCGGCCCAGAAGTTCGGAGAGGCGGCGGGCAACCGGGTCGAGACGGAGGGAGTCGACAACCTTGCCGTCGGGCCGGCCCAGGTGGGACATTAAAATCACCCGGGCGCCCCGCTTAATTAAATATTCGATGGTGGGCAGGGCGGCCCGGATACGGGTGTCGTCGGCCACCTCGCCGGTTTTCCGGTCCAGGGGAACGTTAAAATCGACCCTTACGAGGACTCGCTTGCCCGAAACCGGGGCGTCGTGGAGGGTTCGCAGTTTCACCGGCGCCTCCCCAGATAGGTCTTGCCGATGCGATTATAACCGGTTTTCAGATTGACCGGATGTTTGGGCGTCGGTTATCCTTTAACCGGAACCGTCCATGGCCGACCTTAAGTACAGGTCCCCCAGGGGAACCGCCGACATCCTGCCCGAAGAACAGCCCTACTGGGCCTTCATCCTTGAGACGGCCGTGGGCCTGGCCGAGCTTTACGGCTACCAGCGAATCGACCTGCCCGTCTTCGAGTTCGCCGACCTCTACATCCGGGGCGTGGGCGAGGCCACCGATATCGTCCAGAAGGAAATGTATATTTTTGCCGACCGTGGGGGCGACCGGATGGCCCTGCGCCCCGAGTTTACGGCCGGGATCTGCCGGGCCTACCTTCAGCACGGGCTGTCCAACCGGCCCCAGCCGGTAAAGCTCTGGACGGCCGGCCCGGTCTTCCGCTACGACCGGCCCCAGCGGGGCCGCTACCGCCAGTTCCACCAGTTCAACTACGAGGCCATCGGGGAGCTCGACCCCTGGCTCGACGCCGAGGTTATCGACCTCGCCTGGCGCTTTTACGAGCGGCTCGGCCTCAGGGACCTTACCCTCGAGCTTAACAGCATCGGGGACGCCCGGTGCCGGCCGGCCTACCGGGAAGCCCTCCGGGCCTACTACCGGCCCCTGGTCGACCGGCTGTGCGCAGACTGCAAGGACCGGCTCGAGCGCAATCCCCTCCGCCTTCTGGACTGCAAACAGCCGGCCTGCTGGGCCCTGGCCGAGACGGCCCCCCGCTCGGTGGATTACCTCTGCGACGAGTGCCGGGCACATTTTGCGGGAGTCCAGGAGTGGCTTGGCCGCTACGGGGTGCCGTACCGGCTCAACCACCGGCTGGTCCGGGGCCTGGATTACTACACGAAGACGGTGTTCGAGGTCCAGCCGCCCCGGCAGGGTGCCCAATCGGCCCTGGGGGGCGGCGGCCGCTACGACGGGCTGATCGAGGAGCTGGGGGGCAGGCCGACGCCGGGAATCGGCTTTGCCACCGGCATCGAGCGGATCATCCTGGAGCTCAGGGAGCAGGGAATCACTCCGCCGGCCCGGAAGCGGCCCGTCGTCTTCGTGGCCTACACCGGCGAGGCCACCCGGCTGGCAACCGTCGAGGTGGTCGGGCGGGTGCGGGCGGCGGGCCTGGTGGGGGTGCACGCCTTCGGCAACCGCAGTCTCAAGTCGCAGTTGAGGCTTGCCGACGGCCTTGGGGCCGAATATGCCCTCATTCTCGGCGAAGAAGAGTACCGCCAGGGCCGGGTGGTCGTCCGGGACATGGTAACCGGTTCCCAGGAGGTCCTTCCGCTGGAAGAAGCTTTAAGTCGGATTGGACGTCGCTAGGGATGGAGCCGGTTGGTTACAACTACAGTCCGAACTCCCACCTGGATATCGACTGGGTTGACGGGCGGCTTGCGGTGGGGGCGGCCTTCAGCCCGAACCAGGTCGGTCTGCTTAAGGAGCAGGGGATCGGGGCGGTCCTGGACCTGCGGGCCGAGGCGGCCGACGACCCGGACCTGCTGCGCAAGCACGGAATCGAGTTCCTCCACCTGGGAGTTCCCGACGGCGAAGCGCCGGACCCGGCCCAGCTCCGGCGGGGGATAAGCTGGGTCCGGGAGCAGTGGGCCCAGGGGCGACGGGTGCTGGTTCACTGCCAGGGCGGGCTGGGCCGGAGCCCGTGCTTTGCAACGGCTCTCCTCGTGGCCGAGGGGCTCCCCCTCGAGGAGGCGTTCGAGAGGGTAAAGTCCGCCCGCCGTCCGGCGGCCCTCACCGCCAGCCAGTGGGAGGCCCTGCGTCGGCTCGCTTTAGAAGTGCCAGCCGAATAAGCCGCGGCGGGACGGGGTGCCCGCCGGCGCCGGAGGCGCGGTCCGGTACGGGGCCGGAATGTAGGTGACCGAGGGGCGGGCCTGCTGGGCCTGGGGGAAGAGGCGCATCAGCTGGTAGACCTCCGGGGGCATCTCGGTCGAGACGGGCAGACCCAGCTCCCGGGCCTGCTCAACCGTAATCGGGTAGTCGTGGGTCCAGGTCCCGCTGGTGAGCAGGTTTGCCACCCGCTCGGCCTCGGCAGGCTCCATCCGCTCGAGCAGGAGGTCCCGAACCACCGCCGCGACCTGGCTGATGGCCTTCCGGCTCATGTCGGCCAGGATGAGGGTCTGGTCGTCGATATCCTTAGGCTGTTTGATTTCAAGGACCTTGAGGATCGACGCCGCCGGAAACTGCCCGATCTGGGGGTCCAGCGGGCCGAGGACGGCGTTCGGGTCCATGACGATCTCGTCGGCGGCCAGGGCGATAAGGGTGCCGCCCGACATCGCGTAGTGGGGCACAAAAACGGTCACTTTACCCGGCCGCTTTTTCAGGGCGAAGGCGATCTGCTCAGCCGCCAGGACGAGCCCCCCTGGGGTGTGCAGGATCAGGTCGATGGGCAGTTCCGGGTCGGTGAGCTTGATGGCCCGCAGGACGTTCTCGGAGTCGTCAATGTCAATGTACCGGAAAACGGGGAAGCCCAGGATGCTCATCGTCTCCTGGCGGTGGATGAGGGCAATAACCCGGCTCTTGCGCTTGCGCTCAATCTCGTGGATGAGCCGGACCCGGGCGGCCTCCAGCATCCGCTGGCGGACCAGCGGCTGGAGGGTGACGATGATGAAAAATATCCAGAACAGGTCAAAGACCGTCATCGCGAGCCTCTACCAGGGCCAGTACTCGTCTAAATAATAATAGCTTCGACGCCTGGCAAACAACTTTACCAGGGCCAGGCCGGCGACGAAGCCGCCCACGTGGGCCCACCAGGCCACCCCGCCGAGGGTAGCAAGCTCGTCAGGGGCCAGCAGGCTGAAGACCCCGTTCAAAAGCTGGGAGAAAAACCAGACACCAATGTAGAGGACTGCCGGCAGCTCCGCAAGAAATCCGAAGAAGAGGACGGGCACGATGCCGATAACCGTCGCGGTGGGAAAGAGCACCAGATAGGCGGCAAGGACCCCGGAGATGGCGCCGCTGGCCCCCACCGTCGGGACCGGCGAATCGGGGTTTAAAAAGACGTGGGTAAGGCCGGCCGCCACCCCGCACAGCAGGTAAAAAATCAAATATCTTAGGTGGCCCATCCGGTCCTCGACGTTGTCCCCGAAGATGTAAAGGGCCAGCATATTGCTTATCAGGTGAAACCAGCCGCCGTGCAGAAACATCGACGTAAAAAGGGTAACCCACTGGAAGGGGTCAGGCGAACTTAAAAACCGCTCGGGCACCAGGCCCCAGGTATTGACGAAACCCACCAGTCCCCGCCCCAGGGAGGCCTCGTAGAGAAAAAACGCCGAGTTTACGGCGATAAGGCCCGTGTTGACCAGGGGAAACTGGGTGGCCCTGACCGTATCCTTGATGGGTATCATTAAGTTGTTAGCTCAGCTTGCCCCGGCTGGTTTCAGCCCGTCTGGATTTTGATGGTTCGGCGGGCCGAAGGCTGGGCCTTCGGGAGCCTGATGGTCAGAATCCCGTGCTCGAGTTTGGCCTCGGCCCGACTCTCGTCCACCGGAGCCGGGAGCCGGACCGACCGCTCAAACCGGCCGTAGCGGATCTCCCGGTAATAGTGCCGGGCGGTCTCCTCTTTTTTCTCCTCCTTGGTTTCGCCCCGGATGGTGAGCAGGCTGTCCTCGACCGAGACTTCCAGGTCCTCGGGCTTGAGGCCGGGGACGGCCGCCTTGACGACTATTTCGGTGTCGGTTTCAGCGAGGTCCACGGGCGGGCCGAAGAGCTCAACCGCCGTCGGCAGGCGGCCGAACCGATTCCAGGTCTCTTCAAAAACCCGATTAATGATGTCCCGCAGGGTTGCGAGCTCCCGGGTAGGGTCCCACCGCTCAATGGCCATTCCGCCTCACCTCCACGTGAAGTTGCAGGCTTTGCACCGTTAGGTTAGCAAGGTTCCGGGTCGCCGGTCAAGCGCCGGCGGTGCTAAGATCAAGCAGAATTTCCGGTCCAGGGAGGGGGCAGGATGCGCAAAACCGCAAGAATCGGGGCGGCTCAGGTGGCGCCGGTCATTTTCGACGTCGAGGCAACCCTGGAAAAAACTTTAAAGACCGTCGCTGAAGCCGGCCGGCTCGGCCTCGACCTGGTGGTCTTTCCCGAGACCTACTTTACCGCCTACCCTTACTGGCGGGGAAACGTGACCGTGCGCCAGTCGACGGAGCTGGCTGTCCGGATGATGGAGTCGGCGGTGCGGTGGAACGGTCCGGAGATGGAGGCCCTGGCCCGGGCGGCCCGGGATGCCGGCACCAACGTCGTGATCGGCATCAACGAGAAGGACGACCGGACCGGGAGCGAGACGATTTACAACACGCTGGTTTTCATCTCCCGGGACGGCCGGATTCTCGGCCGGCACCGGAAGCTGATGCCGACCCACTCCGAGCGGGTCTACTGGGGGATGGGGGATGCCCGGGACCTTAAGGTCTTCGACTTCGATTTCGCCCGGGTCGGCGGCCTCATCTGCTACGAGCACCACATGAGCCTGCTCCGGGCGGCCCTGGCCTTCCTCGGGGAGGAGGTGCACGTGGCCGTCTGGCCGGGCTGGTGGTCAATGCACGGCCACCTGGGGGCCAAGTACGGCGACCCGACGAACCTGCGGTCCGAAATCGACGCGGCGATCCGGGAATATGCGGTCGAAAATCAGGTCTTCGTGGTCAGCGCAAGCTGGTACCTGCCCCCCGAGGCGGTCCCGGCTGACCTGAAGGAGGTCATGGGCTATAACCTGGCCGTGGGCGGAAGCTGCGTCGTCAATCCTTCGGGCGTTTACCTGGCCGAGCCGGTCTTCGGCCAGGAGACCATCGTCTGGGCCGAAATTGATAAGAAGGATCGTCTGCTCGCCAAAGCCTACTTTGACTGCGCCGGCCACTACTCCCGGTTCGACGTGGTGAGCCTGCAGACCCAGGCCTTCGGCTGGGAGCCCTACGGGCCGGTTCCGGTCAGGCCGCCTGAGGCCGAAGGGGCCTTGCCCGAGGCCGCCGACGAGGCGGAGGCCCGCCCGGTTCATCAGCCCGACCGCCGGCTTGGCCCCGGTTAAAGGCCGCCGCATCTGGTTGCTTGAATTTCGCCAGAATTCTGGTTAATATCGTGCAAGGCGGCCGGCGCCCCGGAACCCGGGTGGGGAGACCGCGGCCCCTTAAGGAGCGGGTGATTCCCGGCCGCCCTTCCGGCCTGCCGAACCCAGCTCTGGGGAGGGAAGACTTGTGTTCACGCCGGGGCTTGACCCTTCAGTAGTCAAATACATGTTCGTTGAGGTGCTTGCGCAGACGACCCGGTGTGTGGCCGAGGACGGCATGGTCAGGCTTGAGACCCCATTCCTCCTTCCCGACGGCCACGCGGTTCGGGTTTACCTGCGCCTGGGACCGGAGCAGGAAGTCATCGTGTCGGACGGGGGGTACACGAGCCGGACGGTGACGGTCTTTTCCCGGTTTGAGGATGAGGCCAGGGCCCGCTACGAGAAGCTGCGGCAGATCGCCCGGGACCTCGGCCTGGAGTACGCTAACGGCGAGCTCAGCTTCGTCGCCATGAACCTGGAGCAGGCTATCCGCCGGATCCCCACCCTGGCCAACGCGGTGGTTGCCGGGCTGGGAATGCTCACCTGGTAGGCCGGGGAGATGCTCCTGTCTCAATTGAACCCATACAGAGTTTGACGGTAAAGGGGCGGTTCGGCTAGACTACGGTTGAGACCCCCGACGGTTGCTGGCGGGGATTGGGTTGGGCGGGTGAGGCCGTTTGACCCCGTCCGGTGTCCTGGCCTAGGGAGCAGAGGTCGCACGTGAAAGCAGTTATAATGGCTGGGGGGGAGGGCGCCCGTCTGCGGCCCCTCACCATCAACCGCCCGAAGCCGATGGTCCCCGTCGTCAACCGGGTCTGCCTTGAGCACGTGCTCCACCTGCTGCGGGAACACGGGTTTACCGACGTTATCATCACTGTCCATTACCTGGCGTCCCACATCTTCGACTACTTCGGCGACGGCCGGGCCTTCGGCCTGCGCATTAACTACAGCCTGGAACCGACTCCCCTGGGAACCGCCGGTTCGGTAAAACTCGCCGAACGGGACCTTGACGGGACCTTCCTGGTCATCAGCGGCGACGCCCTGACCGACGTTAACCTGACCGAGATTATCGAGGCTCACCGGGCCAGGCAGGCCCTGGTGACCATCGCCCTCTACCGGGTGCCCAATCCCCTGGAGTACGGCGTCGTCGTCACCGACCCGGACGGGCGGATTCGCCAGTTTCAGGAAAAGCCCGACTGGGGGCAGGTTATCAGCGACACGGTAAACACCGGGATTTACGTGCTCGAGCCCGAGGTCCTGAAGGAGGTGCCGGCCGACCGGCCCTACGACTTCAGCGCCGACCTTTTCCCGAAACTACTCCAGCGGGGCGAGCGCCTCTTCGGCCACGTTGTCCGGGGCTACTGGACGGATATCGGCAGCATCCAGGAGTACGTCCGGGCCAGCTTTGACCTGCTGAACGGGCAGGTTAACCTCGGGCCCCTGGGGCTTGACCTGGGCAATGGGGTCTGGGTTGAGGCCGAGGATGTCGACATCTCGCCGGGAGCCGCCATCATCGGCCCCGTGTATATCGGGAGCGGGTGCCGTATCCAGCGGGGGGCGTCCGTGGTCGGCCCGGCGGTAATCCGACGAAACACCATTATCGACGAGGGGGCGGAGGTCCACCAGAGCATCATCTGGCGGGACTGCTACGTGGCCCCGCACGCCCAGGTGCGGGGGGCGGTTCTCCTCTCACAGGTCAACGTCCGGAAACGGGCCAGGGTGATGGAAGGGGCCGTCATCGGCGACGAGACGGTCATCGGGGAGGACGCCGTCATCCAGCCCGATGTGAAGATCTGGCCTAAGAAGGAGGTCGAGAGCGGGGCCATCGTCTCCGAAAGCATCATCTGGGCCCCGCGGGTGCGGCGGGTCCTCTTCGGCCGGTTCGGGGTGAGCGGCCTGGCCAACATGGAGCTTACCCCCGAGTTTGCGGCCAAACTCGGGGCCGCCTACGGCACAACCCTCCCCAAGGGGGCAAAGGTCATTATCAACCGGGACCCGCACCGGATCCCCCGGATGATCAAGCGGGGATTCATCGCCGGCCTGCCGTCGGCCGGCATCAACGTTCTCGACATCAAGAGCGCCCCCACTCCGGTCGCCCGGTTTCTAACGGCCGTAACGGACGCGGCCGGCGGTGTCCACGTCCGGCTCTCGCCCTTCGACCCCCGGGTGGTCGACATCAAGTTCTTTGACAGCCGGGGCCTGGACATCGACCAGGTAACCGAGCGCAAGATCGAAAATGCCTTTTTCCGGGGGGATGTTCGGCGGGTCTTTTTCGACGAAATCGGAAGTATTGTCGATGCTCCCCACCTGGTAAGTCAGTACGAGGAGGCCTTTATCAGGGCCTTTGACGGCCGGCTGGCGGACGGCACCCGTCCGCCGGTGGTGGTCGACTACGCCCATGGGAGCAGTGTCCTGGTCCTGCCCCAGCTCCTCGACCGGCTCGGCCTGAACGTTATCAGCCTGAATGCGGCCCTTGACGAGGCGCGTCTGGCTCAGCCGCCGGATGTCGTTGAGCAGGCGATCCAGCGGCTCGCGGCCATTGTCCGGGCGGTGGGTGGGGCCCTTGGGGTCTACCTGGAGCCGGGGGGCGAGCGGCTGCGGGTTGTTGACGACCTGGGTCTGCCCCTGGACGGTATGAAGTTGCTGACGGCCCTGGTGGCCCTGGTCCTGCGGGAAAATCCCGCCGGGGTCGTGGCCGTGCCGGTCACCGCGACCCGGGCGGTGGACCAGGTTGCCGCCGAGTTCGGGGTCAGGGTTCAGCGGACCCGGGCCAACCACCAGGCCCTCATGGCGGCGGCCACCCACAGCCACGTCGTCTTTGCCGGCGACGGCGAAGGTTGCTTTATCTTCCCCCGCTTTCAGCCCACCGTTGACGGACTCTTCGCCATCGCCCGGATCGCTGACCTGCTGGGCCGGCACGGGGTGACCCTGAGCGAGCTGGTCCGCCAGCTGCCGGCCCTCCACATGGTCCGGCGGCGGGTTCCGTGTCCGTGGGAAAAGAAGGGTCGGGTGATGCGGCGGTTCCACGAGCGTTTCCCCGAGCACTCGGCCCGCCAGATCGACGGTTTCCATCTGGATGTGCCGGGCGGGTGGGTCCTCATCCTGCCCGACGCTGACCGGCCCATCGTCCACATCATCGCCGAGAGCGAGGACCCCGACCGGGCCCTCGAGCTGGCCGAGTCGTATTCCCAACTTGTGGCCGATTTCCAGGCCTGAATCCACCGAAGGAGGCCCAAGCCGTAATGCGTGAAGTTCCTTACGAGGGATCAGTCCAGGCCTTCGACGTGGTTGTCGAGCGCAATGTCCTCATTCCGATGCGGGACGGGGTGCGGCTGGCGGCCGACATTTACCGGCCCGCCCTGAACGGGCGGCCGGTGGCCGGGCAGTTTCCGGTCCTGGTCGAGCGGACCCCCTACGATAAGTCGAACCTCGAACTCGTTTCAACCGGGAAGTTCTTCGCCCGCCACGGCTACGTCGTCGTCATTCAGGACGTCCGGGGGCGGGGACTTTCCGAGGGCGAATGGTACCCCTTCGCCCGGGAGGCCCCCGACGGCTACGACACCCTGGCGTGGGTCGTCCGTCAGGAGTGGTGTAACGGCCGGGTCGGGACCATTGGCCTCTCCTACACCGCCAGCGACCAGCACGCTCTGGCGATTTTAAACCCGCCGGGCCTGGCGGCAATGTTCGTGAGCGAGGGGATGTCTAACTACCACAAGTGCGCGATGCGCCAGGGCGGGGCAATGGAGCTCCGGTTCGTCGTTTACGCCTTCCGGATGGCGACGACAAGCCCGGAGGCGCTCAAAAACCGGGCCCTGCGGGAGATGCTTCTCGAGGCTTATAAAAACATCCATTACTGGCTTAAGCCCACCCTCTTCCGGCCCGGAACAACGCCCCTCCGCCACCTGCCCACCTATGAGCAGTGGGTCTTCGACGTGCTCACCCACGGCGAGTACGACGACTACTGGAAGCAGTACGGCTACAACGTCGAGGAGTACTACGACCGGCACGCCGACGTGCCCATTTACTTTCTCAGCGGCTGGTACGACACCTACGCCCGGGCGAGCACGGAGAACTTCGTCGAGTTCAGCCGCCGCAAGCGCAGTCCGATGCGGCTGATTATGGGTCCCTGGACCCACGGGGTGGCTACCCTGCGGCAGTCGTGGTCGGGCGACGTCGACTTCGGGCCCGATGCCATCCTGGACGACTACGACGGCTTCCGGCTTCGCTGGTTCGATTACTGGCTCAAGGGTCTTGATACGGGTGTTGCCGATGAGCCGCCCGTAAGGATCTTCGTCATGGGCACCGGCGACGGCCACAAAACACCCGAAGGCCGGCTCTTTCACGGGGGCTACTGGCGCTTCGAGCAGGAGTGGCCGCTGGCCCGAACGCAGTGGACGCCCTACTACCTCCACGCCGGCGGCCGGCTGAGTCCTGAGCCGCCCGGCGACGAGCCGCCCGACAGCTATCTTTTCAACCCGATGGACCCGGTCCCAACCATTGGGGGCAGCATCTCGGCGGCCGGGGACGTGATTCCACCCGGCGGTTTCGACCAGCGGGGCCGCCGGGAGCTCTTCTACTGCCGGGATACCGCCCCGCTGGCCGCCAGGCCCGATGTTCTTGTCTTCCAGACCGACCCCCTCCCTCACGACGTCGAGGTGACCGGCCCCATCGTCGTGCGGCTGTGGGCAAGCTCGTCGGCGGTGGACACCGACTTTACCGCCAAGCTCATCGACGTTTACCCGCCCAGTGAGGACTACCCGGACGGCTACGCCCTGAACCTGACGGACAGCATCATCCGGGCCCGCTACCGCAACGGCTTTGAGCGGCCGGAATTCATGGAGCCGGGCAGGGTTTACGAGTTCACGATAACCTGCTACCCGACCAGCAACGTCTTCAAGAAGGGCCACCGCATCCGGCTCGATATCTCCAGCAGCAACTGGCCCCGGTTTGACGTTAACCCGAACACCGGGGACCCCCTGGGCCCCATCGGGCGGTGGCAGGTCGCGGTGAACACCGTCTACCATGACCGGGCCCATCCGTCCCACGTGGTCTTGCCGATTATTCCGAAGGAGTAAAGGTGCGCAACCATGGAACCGGATGAGGCTGTCCCGCGGAAAGCTGGCAAATCGACCCGGGGCTTTTCGCCTGAAGAGAGGGCTGCGATGCGGGAGCGGGCCAGGGAGCTGAAAGCGGCCGGGGCCGACGGGGAAGCCGCCGTGCTGGCAAAGATTGCGCAGATGCCCGAGCCGGACCGGACCATGGCGGGCCGCCTCCACGCCGTCGTCAGGGCCGCGGCCCCTGACCTGGAACCGAGGCTCTGGTACGGGATGCCGGCTTACGCCAGGGACGGCAGGGTCGTCTGCTTTTTCCAGCCGGCCCATAAGTTCAGGACGAGGTACGCAACCCTCGGCTTTACGGATGCGGCCAACCTCGACGACGGGGCGATGTGGCCCGTTGCCTTCGCCGTCAAGGAGCTGACCGCGGCTGAGGAGGCAAGGATTGCCGCCCTGGTCGGGGCGGCAGTCGCCACAAAGCCTCCGGGTGCAGGTCGGCCGGGCTCCTGGTAAAATTACGGTTTGAACCCTTAGCTTTTCGGGAGGTCGACGGATTGGAAGGACCGGTCCTGGCCCGACCGCTTGGAGCGCCGAGTCCCCTCGAGGCCCGGCTGGCGGCCGGCGAATTTGTCATTGCTTCGGAGGTCTCGCCGCCCCGGCGGGCCCGGCTGACGAGTTTTATCCGCCGGGCCCGGCGGCTGAGCCGGTTTGCCGTCGCCCTCACGGTTACCAACAACCACGCCGCCCGGCCCCGCCTCGAAAGCCTCGTTGCCGCCTACGTCCTGCGCCTCCACGGCATTGACCCCATCTGGGTGGTCAATACCCGGGACCGCAACCGGCTGGCGATCCGGAGTCAGATCCTGGCCGCCGGGGTGCTGGGGGTCCAGAACGTGCTGTGCGTTAAGGGCGACCCCATCGAGAAGGGTTCCGACCCGGAGGCCCGGGCCGTCCACGACCTTTCAACCGTCGAGCTCATTGGCCTCTTCGCCCAACAGAAGGCCGAGGGCCACCACTTCTTCGTCGGCGGGGCCGTGGACGTGACCTCGGGCCCCGTGGACAAAGCCTTCCGGCTCGCCCGGCGCCGGGTCGAGGCCGGGGCGGATTTCCTCCAGACCCAGCCGGTCTTTGAGCTGGGTCCCATCGCCGAGCTGGCCGGCAGACTCCGGTGCCTCGAAGACCGCCGGCCTTATCTTATCGCCGGCCTCATGCCCGTCCTCGACCCGGAGGATGTCGGCCGGGTCGAACGGAACCTGGGCATTCCCGTCCCGGCTTCGGTCCGGGAAGCCCTCGGCCGGGCCCGCGACCCCAGGGAGGCCGGCTTTAAGCTCCTGGCCGACCTGGTGGCCGGCCTGCGCCGCATCGACGGGGTCCACGGGGTGAACGTGATGCTCTTCGACCAGACCGACCACATGGTGGAGGGCATCCTGGCCTGCCTTGGGGCCCGGGCCGAGGCCGCCTCGTAGCCGCCGCTACGGCACCAGGACCACTTTTCCGAACTGGGCCCGGTCGGCCAGAATCCGGTGGGCCTCAGCGGCCTGCTCCAGGGGCAGAACCCGGTCGATGACCGGCCGGAGTCGGCCGGCCTCAACCTGCTGGAGGACTTCGAGCAGGTCGGCCCGGGAGCCCATGTAAACCCCGAAAACGGCGAGCTGACGGGTGAAGATATATCTCAAGTCGATTTCGGGAGTGGCACCGGCCGTTGCGCCGCAGGTCACCAGCCGTCCGCCCCGGGCCAGGATGCGAATGCTCTTGCTGAAGACCTCGCCCCCGACGTGCTCGAAGACCACGTCCACCCCCCGCCCCTCGGTGAAGTTGCGGACGGCGCTGACAAAGTCGGTTTCGGCGTAGTTTATGGTTTCGTCGGCCCCCAGCTCCCGGGCCTTGCTCAGTTTTGCCTCGGATGACGCGGTCGTGATGACCCTGGCGCCGAAGAGCCTGGCGATCTGGATGGCGGCGCTCCCGACCCCGCTTCCCCCGGCCTGAACCAGGACAGTCTCGCCCGGGCGGACCCCGGCCCGCTTCGCCAGCATGTGCCAGGCCGTCTGAAAAACCAGGGGAATTGCGGCCGCCTCTTCGAAAGAAAGACCGGGCGGCTTCGGCAGAACGTTTACGCCGGGGACCCTGACGAACTCGGCGTAGCCGCCCCAGTAGGGGCCGGCGCCGAGGATGGAGTAGTCGGGACACTGGGACTCCAAGCCGTGGGTGCAGGCCCAGCAGTGGCCGCAGCCGATGCCGGGGGCGATGATTACCTCGTCGCCCGGTTGCACCCAGGTGACCAGTTCGCCGGCCTGTTCGACGACGCCGGTGACGTCGGAGCCGAGGATGTGGGGGTAGTTGATGCGATAGCCCCGAACGCCCTGGCGGATCCAGAGGTCCAGGTGGTTCAGGGCGCAGGCCCTGACCCGGACGAGGACCTCGTCCGGCCGGATCTCGGGAATGGGCACGTCCTCGAGGGTGAGGACCTCGGGTCCGCCGTGTTGCCGGAGGGTAACCGCGCGCATGGTAGCCTTCTCCTTTGCCGGCTGTGTTCGCTCAATTCTAATCGGGCCTGCTCGGGCCTGCCAAGTCTGGCCGGGGCGGACTGGACAAACCGTTTTCGGGCAGGGGATACTAGAGTAGTTAGCGGCGGCGCAGCAGGGCCGCGGTCTGGAGGAGTCATGGGGGGCGAGCTGAAAAGTTTGCTGGGCCGGTTCCGGCGCCGGCGCCTCCTGGTGGAGGCCTGGGCCGCAGCGGCCGGTGCCCTGGCCGCCTGGGGGGCCGTAGGGGCAGCCCTCGCCGCAACCAACCTTGTCTTCCCCGGCCTTTCTTCGGCCCAGGTCAGGCTGGGCGGAATGTTTTTGCTCGGGCCGGTTCTGCTCGGTTTCGGGGTCTATCTGCTCCGGCTTGGCTGGCACGACCTGCGCATCGCCCGCCTTGTCGACCTTTCCGCCGGCCTCAAGGACCGGCTGACCACCGCGGTGGAACTCCTCCAGGGCCGGATTCACTCGCCCTTTGCCGAGCGGCAGGTCGCCGATGCCCTGGCCCGGGGCTCAGAGCTGGCGCCGGCTCGGGTCTTTCCCTGGCGCTGGCACCCCCTGCGCTGGGCGGCGGCCAGCGCCCTTGTGGCCCTCTTTTTCTGGCTGAGTCTCCAGACAAATCCCCGGGACCGGGTTCTGGCCCGGGAGGCGGAAGCCCGCCAGGCCATTGCGGCAGTTCAGGCCAACGTCGAACAGCTTAAGAACGAGCTGGGGAACGCCGAAAACCCATCGCCCGAGCTTCAGCAGGCCCGGGAACAGCTTGAGCGGCTCAGCCGCGAGCTGGCCCAGGCCGGTCCCAATCAGGAGCAGGCCCTCGCCCGCCTGGGCGAGGCCGAACAGAACCTGGCCGGCCGGCTTAATCCCCGGAGCCAGGCCGAACGCTTCGGTCTGGATCGGCTTGCCCGGGAGCTCGACCGGTCCGGACAGGCGCCGGGAACCGGCAACCGGTTCCAGCAGGGTGACCGCCAGGCCCCGGCCCAGGCCCTCGAGAACATTGCCGGCCAGCTCGGGAACCTCTCGGCCGAGAGCCGGGAGGCTCTGGCCCAGGCCCTGGAACGGGCCGCCCAGACGATGCGCGGGATCAATCCCGCCTTAGCCGACCGCCTCCAGCAGGCGGCCGATGCCCTCCGGCGGGGCGACCTGGACGCCGCCCGGCAGGCCCTGGAAGAGGCCGGGCGGCTCGCCGGGGAGATGGGCCGGCGGGTGAGCGACCAGGAGCGCCTTGCCCGGGTGCTCGACCGGCTGGAGGCCCAGCGTCAGCAGCTCGCCGGCCAGCAGTCCGGTGCGCTGGCCCGGGCCCAGGGCCAGCAAGCCCAGCCGGGGGCAGGGGCCCAGGCCGGCCAGCCGGGCCAGCAGGGCCAGTCGGGTCCGGGAAGCCAGGCTCAGGCCGGGGCGCAGGGCGGCGACCAGGCCGGTCAGGGCGGGCAGGCTGGTCAGGCGGGGCCGGGGTCGAATCAGTCGGGGCCGGGGGCCGGCTTTTCGGGTCAGGCCTCGGGGCCGGTGGCCGGGTCGACGGCTCCCCGAAGCCAGGGCGGGGTCGCCACCGGCGGCGGCCAGCCCCTCACTGACCGGCCGGGCACCACCGGCACCGGCGAACTGGATGCGGTCTACGCCCCGGTTCAGCGGCTGGGGTCGCAGGGTCAGACGTCCTTTATTCCGGGTCAGCAGTCGGCCGGACCCGTTGATCGGCAGGCGGGGGACGGACCCGTCGAGCTGGGCCAGCTGATGGTTCCCTACCAGGAGGTCATCGGCCAGTACCAGTCGGCGGCCGGTCGGGCCCTCGAAGGCGGCTACGTGCCCGGCCCCCTTAAGGACCTGGTCAAGGCCTATTTCGATTCCCTCAGTCAGGGCAGGTAAGACTTTCGCCGAAAGGGATCTGCGGTGGTCCAGACAGCCTTTACCGTTGAGGAGTTTCAGAAAGTCGCATCCCGGATTGAAGCCGAGGTCGGCAAGGTTATCGTCGGCCAGCGGGAGGTCGTCCGCTACGTGCTGGTGGCCCTCATCGGCGGCGGCCACGTCCTGCTGGAGGGGGTGCCGGGCCTGGGAAAGACCATGCTGGTGCGCACCCTGGCCTCGGCCCTTAATTTAAAGTTCAGCCGGATTCAGTTTACGCCCGACCTGATGCCTTCCGACATCACCGGGACGATGATCCTGGTCGAGGATGAGCACGGCCGGCGGACCTTCCAGTTTCAGCCCGGGCCGATCTTTGCCAACCTGGTTCTGGCCGACGAGGTGAACCGGGCAACCCCCAAGACCCAGTCCGCCCTCCTGGAGGCGATGCAGGAGCGGACCGTCACCGTAAGCAATACCATCCACCGATTGCCCCGCCCATTCTTCGTCCTGGCAACCCAGAACCCCATCGAAATGGAAGGGACGTACCCCCTGCCGGAGGCCCAGCTCGACCGGTTTTTCTTTAAGTTGCTCGTTTCATTCCCCCAGGCTGATGAGCTTATTGACATATTAAACCGGACGACGGCCGTCGAGGAGCCCCGGGCCGAGCCGGTGGCCGACGGGGAGGCGATTCTGGCCATGGGCGAGCTGGCCCGGGGGCTGGCGGTTGCTACCCCGGTAATGGACTATATTGCCCGGCTGGTCCTGGCAACCCATCCGGAGCACCCGGAAGCGCCCGATATCGTCAGGCGCTACGTCCGGTACGGAAGTAGCCCCCGGGGCGCCCAGGCTCTGGTCCTCGGGGCCAAGATCATGGCCCTGCTGGACGGGCGGTTCAACGTGGCCGTCGACGACGTCCGCGCCGTTGCCCTGCCGGCCCTGCGCCACCGCATAATTCTAAACTTCGAAGGCCAGGCCGAAGGCATCCAGACCGACCAGGTGGTCCGGACCCTTCTTGACCAGCTTCCGGTTAAGTAGTCATGCGCCTGCTGGAGGTTTTCGGCGAGTCCCTGCTGGCAAAGCTCTCCAGGCTGCGGCTCGTGGCCCGACGGCCCCGGCCGGGCCGGCAGAGCGGGGAGCGCCGGAGCACCCGAAAGGGCCGGGCCATCGAATTTGCCGACTTCCGCCGGTATGCGGCCGGAGATGACCCCAGGCTTATCGACTGGAACGTCTACGCCCGGCTGGAAAAACTCTTTGTCCGGCTCTACCAGGAAGAGGAGGACGTGACCGTCCACATCCTTCTGGACGCGAGCCGGTCGATGGACTGGGGCGACCCCAACAAGTTCGAATTCGCCCTCCGGCTTGGGGCGGCCCTGGGCTACATCGTCCTGGGAACGTCCGACCGGCTCCTGGTTTCGGCCGTCCGGGACGACCGGGTTATCCCCGTGACCCCGCCCCTGCGGGGGAAGCCGCATGCCCTTGAGCTTTTCCGTCAGCTGGAGGCCGTGGAAGCCGGCGGAACAACCCGGCTCAACGCCGCCCTGACGGCCTACGCCGGCCGACCCCAGCCTGCCGGCCCGCTGGTTCTGATATCCGACCTCTTTGCGCCGGAGGGGTTTGACGCCGGCCTGCGAGCCCTCCAGGGGGCAGGCTACGAAATCACGGTCTGCCACGTCCTGGCGCCCCAGGAGCTGGAGCCCGACCTTACGGGGGACCTGGAGCTGGTTGACGTTGAGACCGGGGACCGGCAGGAAGTCACCCTTACTCCCGCCGACCTGAACGAATATGTCGAAAACCTCCGGCGCTGGCGGGAGTCGGTTGCGGGCTGGTGTCTGCGCCGGGGGATAAACTTCATTCCCCTGGACACCCGTATCCCCTTCGAGGACCTGGTTTTCAAGGAGTTGCCCCGGCGCGGGGTGCTGGTCTGAGGGGCTGACGGATGGGTTTGCTGGCACCGGCGGCGCTGGCCCTCCTGGTCTTAGCCGGGCCGATCATCGTCCTTTATCTGCTCAAGCTCCGGCGGGAGCGGCGGCCGGTTTCGAGCCTGCTTCTCTGGCCCAGGGCGCGGGCGAGCCTGCAGGCCAACCAGCCCTGGCAGCGGTTCAGGTGGAGCTGGCTGCTCCTTCTTCAGCTCCTGGTTCTGGCCGCCCTGGCCCTGGGTTCGGCCCGACCCTTCTGGACCGTGACGGCCCAGCCGACCGGCCGCAACGTTATCGTGCTGGACACCTCGGCTTCGATGGGGGCGACCGATGTGGCACCGAACCGGCTCGAGGCGGCGAAGGCTGAGGCCCGCCGGTATGTCGACGGCCTCCACCCCGACGATGAGGTCGCCCTGGTCGTCGGCGGCCGCCAGGGCCGGGTCCTGGTCAGTCCCACCCGGGACCGGGACCTGGTCCGGCGGGCCATCGACGGGGTCGGGCTCACGGCCGAACCTTCAGACCTGGGTGAACTGTTGCGCCTTGCGGTGGGCGTCGCCGGCGGGCAGGGGCGCGTGGTTCTCTTCTCCGACGGGGTTGCGCCTGCGCCCCCGCTGGACCGTCTGCCGGTGCCTTTCGAGTTCCGGCCCGTGGGGGCGGCGGGGAACAACCTGGGAATCACAGCCGTTCAGCTGCGGCCGGGCCCGGGCGGAGACGAGGTCTTCGTCCGGGTCGACGGGTCGGTCCCCGCCCCAACCCGGGTGACGGTGCGGCTCCTTGCCGGGGACCGGCTCCTGGACGTCCGGGAGGTTCAGGTCACGCCGGAGGGTGGCGGGACGGTGGTTTTCCCTTCGGTCCCGGCCGGCAACGACGTGCTGGAAGTGGCCCTGGACACAAAGGATGACCTGGCGGCGGATAACCGGGTTTGGGTCGCCCGGGCCGGCCAGCAGGCGACCAGAATTCTCTATCAGGGCCGGGGCAACCTCTTCCTGGAGCGGGCCCTGGCCCTGGTCCGGGGAGTTGAGGTTACCCGGATTGGCCCGGGAGACCCCCTCCCCGCCGAGCGGTTCGACCTTTACGTCTTCGACGGGGTGACCCCCAACGTTGAAGGGGTCGCCAGCTGGTGGTGGATTAACCCGCCGGCTGCCGGCCCCGGCTTCGAGGTCGGGCCGGAAGTGCTCTTCCCGGAAGTAAGCTTTTTTGACCCGGAGCACCCGCTCCTGCGCGCCGTGGACCTGGGGAATCTGGCCCTGGCAAGGACCCGGGCCATCACGGCCACGGCCGACTGGCGGGTTCTGGCGACCGCCGGGCCGTCACCCATACTGCTGGTCCGGGAGACCGAAACCGGCCGGCAGCTCGTTTCGGCCTTCAGCCTGCAGGAAAGCGACTTCCCCCTTCAGCCCGGCTTCCCCATTTTTGTGGCAAACCTGGTGGCCTGGGCCGGCCGGGCCGGGCCTTCGTCCCTGGCCGTCTACCGGCCGGGTGACCTCGTCCCCATCCGGGTCCGGCCGGGGGTGACCCTCGTCAGGGTGGTTCGGCCCGACGGGTCCGAAACGGCCATCGAACCGAGGTCGGACCTGCTGACCTTCGGCCAGACCGACCAGCTTGGGGTGTACACGGTGATTCAGCAGGCCGGCGACCAGGAAGTTGACCGGAGCCTGGTGGGTGTGAACCTTCTCAGCCCGGACGAGAGCCGGACGGCGCCCCGGTCCGAGCTCCCGATTTTCGGGACGGGTGCCCGGGAGCTTCCGGCCGAGACCGAAGTCCGGCGGGAGCTGTGGTGGGTTCTCGCCCTGGCCGCGCTGGGCCTTATGCTGGCCGAATGGTGGGCCTTCTACCGGGGACTCCGGGTGAGACTGCCGGCCTGGGTGCGTTTGCCCCGGCTCCTGGGCGGACGGAGACTTCGCCGTGCCTAGCATCGGGTTTGAGCGGCCGCTGGTTCTCGGGCTTATCCTGCCCGTCCTTGGCCTGACCCTCTATGCCGCCGGACTGGGCCGGCGGCGCCTGCCCCTGGGGCCGGTTGTCCTGCGCTCGGTCATCGCATCGAGCCTGGTTTTTGCCCTGGCCGGACTCAGGCTGAACCTGCCTGTCGACCGGCTGGCCGTGGCCTTTCTCGTTGACCGGTCGGACAGCATCAGCGCCGAAAACCGGGCCGCCCAGGAGGCCTTCATCCGGCAGGCCGTTGCCCGGCTCCGGCCCGAGGACGAGTGGGCGGTTATCGCCTTCGGGGCCGAGCCCCTGGTCGACCGGAGCCTGGCGCCCGGAAGCCAGTTTGCGGGCATCGCGTCTGTTCCCGACGGGAGCCGGACGGATATTGAGGCCGCGATCCGGCTTGCCATGGGGCTGCTGCCGCCGGACCGGGCCCGCCGGCTGGTTCTCCTCACGGACGGCAATGAAAACCAGGGCGAGGCGGCCCGCCAGGCCGACCTGCTGGCCGCCGCCGGGGTCGAGCTGTGGGCGGTGGCCCTGCCGGGACGGTCGGGGCCGGAGGTCCGGGCCGAGCGGCTGGTGGCCCCGGGCCGGGTGCGGGAGGGGCAGGTCGTCGAGCTCCGGGGGACCGTCTGGGCGAATCAGCCGGCCGATGCGACCGTCCGGCTCCTGGCCGATGGGACGCCGGTGGCGGAGCAGTCGGTTCGGCTTCAGGCCGGGTTCAACAACTTCGTCTTCCAGGTTGGGCAGCTGCCGCCCGGCTTTCACAACCTCAGCCTTCAGGTGACGAATGCGCCCGACACCTACCCGCAGAACAACGAGTCGCTGGCGGTGGTGCAGGTTCTGGGGCAGACCCGGACCCTGCTGGTCGGGGCCGCGGCTGACCGCGCACCCGTCGCCGCGGCCCTCCGGGCCGCCGGATTGCCCGTGACCGAGGTCGAGCCGGAGAATCTGCCCGGAAGCCTCGATGGGCTGCGGGATTACGATGTGGTGGTCCTGGCCAACGTTCCCGCCGACGTCCTGGGCGATAAGCTTAAGGTCCTTTCGACCCTGGTCCGGGAGCTGGGCCGGGGCCTGGTGGTCATCGGGGGCGAGCGGAGCTACGCCCTGGGCGCCTACCACCGGACGCCCCTGGCCGACCTTCTTCCCGTTGAGCTCGAACCCAAGAGCTACCGGGAGACCCCGAGTGTGGCCTTCGTGGCCGTCATCGACAAGTCGGGGAGCATGGGGAACTGCCACGGAACCTCGGGGGCCTGCGGCTCCCCGCCTTTGACCGGCCCGCCGCCGAACGTCCCCAAGGTTGAGCTGGCCAAGGAGGCGACATTCCAGGCCCTCCAGCGGCTGGGTCCCAGGGATGAGGTCGGGGTCCTCGTTTTCGACAGCGTGGCCCGCTGGATTGCCCGGCCGGGGCCCAATGCGGACCTCCAGCGGATATTCTCCCTGCTGGCCGGGGTGCAGGCCGAGGGCGGGACGAATATTTACGCCGGCCTGGCCGAGGCGGTCGAAGCCCTGAAGAAGAGCCAGGCCGCGGTTAAGCACATCGTGCTCATGACCGACGGCTGGTCGCGGACCGGGGATTTCAGCGCCCTCATTCAGGACATGAAGGCTCACGGGATAACCCTCTCAACCATCGGCGTCGGCGGGGGCTCGGCCGACCTTCTGCAGACCCTGGCAAAGGAGGGCGGCGGCCGCTACTATGCCGTCGCCGATGCCCGGGAGGTGCCCCAGATTCTGCTTAAGGAAACTGAAGAAGTTCAGCGGACAATCATTGTCGAGGAGACATTCCGCCCGGCCCCGGCCGACCCGAGCCCAATCCTCCAGGGCCTGCCGGCCCTGCCGCCCCTCCACGGCTACCTGGGAACGAGCCCGAAAACCGGGGCCCAGGTCATCCTTCGGTCGGCCAAGGACGACCCCATCCTCGCCGCCTGGCAGACGGGCCTGGGCCGGGTCGTGGCCTGGACCTCGGATGCCAAGGGGCGGTGGGCCCGGGACTGGGTCGCCTGGACCGGCTTTCCGACCTTCTGGCGGCAGGTGGTGGACTGGGCCGGGGCCGCCCCCACCGGTGAGGGCCTCCGGGCAACCATCCGGACCGAGGGGGGGAACGGGGTCCTCAGCGTTGACCTGGACCGGTCAACCCTGCCGGACGGCCACGCCCTCAACGCCCGGGTCGTCGCCCCCGACGGGACGGTCCGGACCGTCCGGCTGGACCAGACCGGGCCCGGCGAGTTCGAAGGGGTCTTCCCGGCCGGCCAGCCGGGGACGTACTATGCCGCCGTAACCGAACAGGCCGGGGACCAGACCGTCCGGGGTGACCGGACGGCCCTGGCCGTGGCCTACTCGGCCGAATACCGGGACCCGGCGGCGAATCCGGGCCTGCTTTCGGTCCTGGTGCGGGCCACGGGGGGACGGCTCAACCCGGAGCCGGCCGATGTTTTTCAGACCGCCTTCCGGCCCGTCCGGCAGAGCACACCCCTCTACCCGTGGCTCCTGCTTCTGGCCGCATTACTCTGGCCCCTGGACATTGCGGCCCGGCGGCTGGGCGTCGGGCCAGGCCCGGTCATCGCCGGAGCGGCCGCGGCGGTCCGGCAGCGACTGGTGGCCCGGCGGGCGGTTGAAGTGCCGGCGATGCTGGGCCGACTCCGGGCCCGGAAGACAGTGGCGTCGAGCCGGCTGGGGAAGGTGCGAGTGCCCCCGCGGCCTGAGGCCGGAGCTGTTGAATCTCCCGGCGGCGACCTGAGCCGGCTGCGGGAGGCCAAGCTCCGGGCCCGCCGGGAGACGGGGCGGGCCGATTAGGCTCCGGCGGAAGCCTGGCCGGGCCTGACCTCGACCCCGGCCACCCGCTCCAGGGGCAGGACCAGGGCGGCCATGTCGCTATCGCCGAAGCCCAGGGCCTTCGCCTCCTGGAAGACCTGTTCGGCCTGGGCACCCATCAAAAGCCTGGTTGAAATCCGGGCGGCCAGGCGGGTAATCAGGTCCAGGTCCTTGCAGAGGAGGCCGACCGGGGTGCGGGGGGTGAAGTCCCGCTGGAGGATGAGGGGCGTCGACCGGGTCCACATCATGCTGCCCCCGTAGCTGGTCTTGATGACCTCAAAGGCCACGGCCGGGTCCACGCCGGCCTTGGCGGCAAAAACCAGCGCCTCGGCTACCCCCGCCATATTGATGCCAACCAGGAGCTGATTTACCAGCTTGACGATGGTGCCGCTTCCGGAGGGGCCGCAGTAGTGGATATTTTTACCGAGTTTCTCGAAGACGGGGAGGGCGCGGTCGAAGGCCTCCCGGTCGCCCCCGACCATGATGGTCAGGGTTGCGGCCTCGGCGCCGGGCGGGCCGCCGCTGACCGGGGCGTCCAGGAAGGCGGCCCCAATCCCCCGGGCGGCCTCCGCAATAGTCCGGCTGGTCTCCGGGTCGACGGTGCTGGTGTCCACCCAGAGCTGGCCGGCCTTCTTCGCCTCCATGATGCCCTGGGGCCCCAGGTAAACCTGCCGTACGGTCGGCGGGTCGGGCAGGCTCGTGATGACGACGTCCACCTGGCGGGCGACGTCGACCGGGCTCGTTGCCGGGACTGCGCCTTCGGCCGCCAGCTCGTCGACCGGCGGCCGGCTCCGGTTGTGGACGACGACCTCGTAGCCGGCCTTGAGCAGGTTGCGGACCATGGGGCGGCCCATCTTCCCCAGGCCGATGAAGCCGATGCGCACGGGGTCCCCTCCTCGGGCCAGGTTTTTCGGCACGATTATACCAGAGGCGGCCGGACCGAATCGGCTAAAATCAAGGGATAAGCATTTCGACGCCGAGGCGGGATGGAATGAACCTTGCGAAGCTGGAACGGGTCCGGATCGCCACGTTGCCAACGCCCCTCCAGTATGCCGGGCGGCTCACCGAGGCCCTGGGCGGGCCGAAAATTTTCATAAAGCGCGACGACCTGACCGGCCTGGCCCTGGGGGGCAACAAGCTGCGCAAGCTTGAGTTTTTACTCGCCCGGGCGAAGGCCGTCGGCGCAACCTGCGTTATTACCTGCGGCGGCACCCAGTCAAACCACGCCTGCCAGACGGCGGCGGCCGCCGCCCGGGTTGGCCTTAAATGCGTCCTGGTGCTGGCCTCCGGGGTGCACAACGAACTGCAGGGCAACCTGCTTCTGGATAACCTCTTCGGGGCCGATGTGAAGCTCATCGAGGCGCCGGCCACCAGCCCCGATGAGCTCGACCGGGCCATGGAAGAGGTCGCCGAGCACCTGCGCCGTCAGGGGGAGGTCCCGTATATCATCCCCCTGGGCGGCTCCAGCCGCTACGGGGCCGCCGGCTACGTGCTGGCGAGCCTGGAGCTTATCAACCAGGCGACCGAGCTGGGCATCCGGCCCGACTATCTTTACGTGGCGGTTGGGAGCGGGTCGACCCTGGCCGGGCTAATTGTTGGGGCGAAGGCCTTTTCGGCCCCGTACCGGGTCAAGGGGGTGGCCGTTTACCGGCCGCCCGAGGAGCAGAAGCGTGCCATCTGGGCCCTGGCCCAGGATACGGCTGAACTGCTCGGCCTGAATTTAACCGTTGAGCCCCACGACGTGTCAATTTACGGGGAGTTTCTCGGGCCGGGGTACGGCCACCTGACCCCGGAGGCCCGGGAAGCCATCCGCCTCGTTGCCCGGACCGAAGGGCTCGTCCTTGACCCGGTTTATACCGGGAAGGCCATGGCCGCCCTCATCGAACATATCCGGGCCGGCTGGGTCGGCCCGGAGGAAACGGTAGTCTTTCTGCACACCGGCGGGGCGGCCGCCGTCTTCGCCTACGCCCGGGAGCTGACGGACTAGCGGCGCTTCTTTTTCTTTTTCCGGCGCCGCCGGCGCTCGGATTTTGGTTCCGGCTTGTAGCGGTCGATGGCCAGCTGGCGCTCGGCCTCGGCGAGCCGTCGGGGATATATCTGGAAATAGTAAAAGGCGCCGTAGATGATGAGGCCGATGCCGGCAAGGCCGATAGCCAGCAGGGGGAGCCTGGAGCCCAGGTAGGGAATGCCCAGGTAACGGAAGGTGTAGACCAGCACGACCGCCGCGCTGTAGAAGATAAGGACCTGGCCGAGCCGGCGCAGAAGCCCGAACTTGAACGGGTGAGTTTCGAGCCGGCGGTTTGCGTAGTTTACCAGGATGAAGCCCCCGAGCATGACGAGCAGAAAGAACATATCCACGAGCTGGCCGGCGAGGGAGGGCGGGCCCGGCTGGGGCTCAAGCCAGTAGTTCGGGTCCAGTAGTCTTGCGGGGTCAAATTCGGGCATGGTTACCGGGTACCCCTTCCGGCTGATTTCGGGTTCGGTGAGACATTGTCAGGTTCCGGGGACTTTCCGGCGGGCCTCGGTGAGCCGGGCGTGACGCTGGATGAGGACATTAATGAGACCGGTTACCAGGCTCGGGAACTGTTTGACAAGCTCCCTGACCGCGTCCTGGTGGACCGTCACCAGCACGGAGTTCTCGACGGCCCGGACCGAAAAGGTTCGCAGGTTATCTCCCAGGATTGCCATCTCGCCAAACGCATCGCCCGGCCCGAAGCTCCCCAGGTGGTGCTCCCGACCGGCCGGGTCGGAGACGAAGGCCACGAGCCGGCCAGCTTCGACAATATAGAGAATATCACCGCGCCCGCCGGCCGTAAACACGGTGGTTCCGGCCCGGTAGAGCCGCCGGCCCATCAGGCCGCGTTTGGAGAGGCCTTCACAGGCGGCTGTCAGCGCATCCAGGTTGACCGAGCGGAACATGGGGGTTGCGGCCAGAAAAGCGGCCACCGCGGCGGGGTCAAATTCCCGCTCTTCGGCCTCGCGCAAAACTTCGGTTGGCCGAACGGGCTCACGGCGGCCCAGGCTGGACGCCTCGACCAGGGTTTCAATATGCTGGCGGTGGACCAGAAGGAAAGGGGACTGAAAGCTGAGGTCGGGGTTGAGGTGGTAGGTGACCGTACAGTTGGTGACCGGTAGAAACCGGCGTTGAGGGTCATGAATGTAATGGATGAGCCCGGTACCCGGAACCCGGTGGATGAGGCCCTCGAGGGTGAACGGCCAGGCCTCGAGAAAGGCCGGGACCCGCTCACGCTCAACCACCATCTGGGCCCGGTCGGGCGGGGGCTCAGATGCGGGGATGTCCCGGGGCATCGCCAGAATAATCTGGTTTCGGTTAAGCACGACCGAGCCGGCGTGAATCTCTTCCTGCCTGGCCGCATAGAGTCGCTGAAAGGTGGCATTATGAAGCTGAATGAATTCCTGTTCGAGGTCGTTCATCATGTCCGAAAACCGGAACTGACGGGTATAGACGTAGCCGGTGTAGCGGCTGTGGGCGGTGAAGAAAACACCGTAGACGACGTAGACCTCGCCCGCTCGGAAACTTAAAGTTGTCATCGGTCATCAGATTATAATCGTGCCGTTTTGGGCCTGCCCGGAGCGGCCGTCGCCGGGCCCGGCTCCGGCAGGAATCTAAGGAGGCTAAGGTATGGCCGGACGCTTCCAGGGCATTATTTCCCCGCTGGTGACGCCCTTCGATGATAGTGAGGAGCTGGACAGAGCGGCCCTCGCTGCCGAGGTCGAGTACCTGGTCGCGGCGGGCGTCCACGGAATTGCCGTGGGGGGCTGGACGGGTGAGGGAGCCGGTCTGGAGCTGTCGGAGCTCTACGGGGCCTGCCGGACGGCGGTCCAGACTGCCCGGGGGCGGGTGCCCGTCTACGGGAGCGCAGTCCCCAACACGACCCGCCAGGCCGTTCGGTTTGCTCAGGCGGCCAAGGAGGCGGGGGTTGACGGTCTGCGGGTCGCCCCGCCCCATTACCCATGGGTCCCGGAGGCCGACGGGCTGGTCGAATATTACACCCGGATTGCCGGAGCCGCGGGCCTGCCCGTCAGCGTCTGCAACGTTATCCCCTGGGCGCCCGCTACGGTGGAGGCTGTGGAAAAGGTTATCGCGGCGGTGCCCCTGGTGCGAGGCGTCGAACAAGGCGGCGACCTGCACCGCCTGGCGGACCTGCTTTGCCGGCTGGGCGACCAGGTCACGGTCCTGAGTGGGCTGGACGACCTGCTCTACCCGTCGTTCGTGCTGGGGGCCCACGGGGCAGTCGCCCCGATTGCCACGGTTCTTCCGGGGCTGGTGGTGCGGCTTTTCGAGGCCGTTCGGGCCGGCCGCCACGCCGAAGCCCTGGAAATCCACCGGCGGCTCCTGCCGGTCGGGCGGGCCATTGAGGGCCCGAACCTGCCGGCGAAGATAAAGTACGCCCTTGAGCTTCAGGGCCGAAGGGTCGGCCGGGCCCGGAGCCCGATTCGGCCGCCCAGCGGGGCGGAGAAGGCGGCCGTAGAAGCGGCCCTGGCGGCGGCCGGGGCCGGTTCGGGCCGAGAACCTGCCCCTCCGGCCCAACCGCCCGGGGAAACAAAGCTTGTTTTCTACGTGGACGGGGCCAGTTCCGGAAATCCGGGCCCGGCCGGGATCGGGATTGTGGCCTTCGCCGGGGGGCGCCGGGTCGGGGCCTGGCAGGAGCCGGTGGGGGTCAGGACCAACAATGAGGCGGAATACCTGGCCCTAAAGCGGGCCCTGGAGCTTGCCCTGGAGCGGGGCGCCCGGCAGGTGGAAGTCCGCCTTGACTCGGAGCTGGTCTACCGGCAGGTTCGGGGCGAGTACCGGGTGCTGGACCGGCGGCTTCAGGCCCTTTACGAGGGGGTCAGGGAACTTGCCTCCCGCTTTGAACAGTTCGAGGTCCGGTGGGTGCCCCGGCAGGAAAACGCCGAGGCAAACCGGCTGGCCCAGCAGGCAGTCCGGATGGGTGGCGGGAGACCCGGCCAGCCTGAAGGCCAAAGGTGACAATAGGGCGGCGCGGGTCAGCCGGCCGGCGGCCGCCGGCCGGAGTAAATTGCCACCAGCCCCAGGGTGAGGGGCCGGAACTCGGTGCGGGTGAAGCCGGCCGCGGCCATAACCTTTAAAAGGTCCGAACCCCGGGGCATGGTGGTTACCGACCTGGGCAGGTACGCGTAGGCGGCAGGGTCGCCGGAGATGAGCCCGCCAAGAAGGGGGACAAGCCGGTGAAAATAGAGCCGGTAGAGGGGCATGAGCGGCCCCAGTTCTGGCTCAACCGCGTCCAGGCAGATAAGCCGTCCGCCCGGCCGGAGAACCCGGTACATCTCCCGGAAGCCCAGCTCCAGGTCGGCGAGGTTGCGCAAAAGAAACCCGTTGAGAACGACGTCAAAGCTGGCGTCGGCGAAGGGGAGGGCGAGGGCGTCCCCAACGACCCAGTCGGGAGCCGGCTTCAGCCGCCGGCGGGCCGCCTTGGCGGCGGCGACCCCGAGCATTTCGGCCGTGAAATCGACGCCGATGACCCGGCCGGCCCCCTGCCGGATGGCCTCGAAGGCGAGCTCACCGGTGCCGGTAGCCAGGTCGAGGACCCGCAGGCCGCAAACCCCGGCGGCCCGGACGGCGGCCCGCCGCCAGCGGCGGTCCAGCCCCCAGGACATGAGCGTGTTGAGCAGGTCGTAGCGGCGGACGATCCGGGCGAACATCCCCCGGACCTGCCGGGCCTTCTCCGAGGTCCTGTCCATCGGCGCTCAGCTTCCCAGGCTTTATAATATAGTCCGGGTGGGTTTGAACAGCACGGAGGATCTCAGCTAGTTTTGCGCTTCGGCATCGTCCGGTTCCCCGGCACCTGGAGCGACCTGGACTGCTTTCACGTCCTTTCGGAGGTCTACGGTCAGGACGTCCGGTACGTCTGGCACCGGGAAACCGACCTTTCCGACCTGGACTGCGTAATCCTGCCCGGCGGGTTCTCCTACGGCGATTACCTGCGCCCGGGGGCCATCGCCCGGTTCTCCCCGGTTATGGGGGCTGTCGCCGACTTTGCGGCCGCCGGGAAGCTCGTCCTCGGGATCTGCAACGGCTTTCAGATTCTGTGCGAGGCCGGCCTTTTGCCGGGGGCCCTCCTGCGGAACAACCACCTCCAGTTCCGGTGCCAGTGGGTGTACCTGCGGGTTGAGAATACCGAGACGCCGTTCACCCTTGCCTGCGTTCAGGGTCAGGTCCTTAAAATCCCGATCTCCCACGGGGACGGCAACTACTTTGCGGACCCGGAGACCCTGGCCGAGCTGGAGCGGACCGGGCGGGTGGTCTTCCGCTACGCAACCCCGGCGGGTGAGGTCACCCCGGAGGCAAATCCCAACGGTTCGGTGAACAACATTGCCGGCATCATTAACAGGGCCGGCAACGTCCTGGGCATGATGCCCCACCCTGAGCGGGCCTCGGAAGAGGTCCTCGGGAGCGCCGACGGCCGGTACATCTGGGACTCGATAATCAGGTGGGTAGATGGACGCAACCCTGCTTAAACAGGTCGGCCTCACCGAATACGAGTACGGGCTTGTGGTCGAGCGGCTGGGCCGGGCTCCGAACCACCTGGAGCTGGGGATGGTCGGGGCCCTCTGGAGCGAGCACTGCGGCTACAAGCACACGAAACCCCTGCTCAAGATGCTCCCCAGCGCCGGCCCGCGGGTGGTGGTTGGGCCGGGCGAAGAGAATGCCGGGGTTGTGAGCATTGGCGACGGGTACGTTGTCGCCCTGAAGATCGAGTCCCACAACCACCCGTCGGCCGTTGAGCCCTACCAGGGGGCCGCAACCGGGGTCGGGGGCATCCTGCGGGACATCTTCACCATGGGCGCCCGGCCCATTGCCCTGCTCGACTCCCTCCGCTTCGGACCGCTTTCCCTACCCCGCAACCGGTATCTTTTCAACGGGGTCGTGTCCGGCATCGCTGACTACGGCAACTGCGTCGGCGTCCCCACGGTGGGGGGCGAGGTCTTCTTCGACCCGGCTTACTCCGAAAACCCGCTGGTTAACGTGATGTGCGTCGGCCTGGCGAAGGCCGACCGGCTGCTGCGGGCCCGAACTGGCCGGCCGGGAGACCTGCTTATCCTGGTGGGGGCGGCCACCGGCCGGGACGGGATTCACGGGGCCACCTTCGCCAGCGCAACCCTGGGCGCCGAGACCGAAGCCCTGCGGCCGGCCGTCCAGGTTGGGGACCCGTTTACGGAGAAGCTGCTTCTGGAGGCGTGCCTTGAGCTGGCCGAGTCGGGCCTGCCCGTCGGCCTTCAGGACCTGGGGGCCGCCGGCATCACGGCGGCGGCCGTCGAGGCCGCCGCCCGGGGCGGTCACGGGGTGGAGATCGACGTGGACCGGGTTCCCCGGCGGGAAGCCGGCATGACCCCCTACGAGGTGATGCTTTCCGAATCGCAGGAGCGGATGCTGGTCATCGCCCGGCCCGAGGACGAGGCGAAAGTCGGGGCAATATTCGAAAAGTGGGGCCTCAATTACAGCACCATCGGCCGGGTGACCGCCGACGGGCTGGTCAGGGTCCTGGCCGGGGGCGAGGTGGTCGGGGAACTGCCGGTCAGGCTTCTCACCGAGCCGCCGACCTACCGCCTCGAGGGTCGGCCCCTACCCGAGTGGATTGAACGCCGGCGCCTCGACCTGAGCGCCCTTGCCGACCTGCGGCTCTTCGCAACGCCGTGGGACTCTTCCGGGGCACCCGTTGTCAGCGACGTCCTCATCCGGCTGCTGGCCTCGCCGAACATTGCCAGCAAAGAGTACGTGTTCCGCCAGTATGACCACCAGGTTTTGGTGAATACGGTGGTGGGGCCGGGGGCGGATGCGGCGGTGCTCCGGGTGAAAGGTACCAGCCGGGCCATCGCGGTGACCACCGATGGAAACGGCCGCTTCTGTTTCTTGAATCCCTATGTCGGCGCGATGATCGCCGTTGCCGAGGCCGCCCGAAACCTGGTCTGCGTTGGGGCCGAGCCGATTGCGGCTACGGACTGCCTTAACTTCGGCAACCCGGAGCGGCCGGAAATTTACTGGCAGCTGGAGGAGGCCGTTCGGGGGATGGCCGACGCCCTCCGGGCGCTGGAGATCCCGGTCGTCTCGGGCAACGCGTCGCTGTATAACGAGACCGAAGGGCGGGCGGTCCTGCCGACGCCCATCGTCGGCATGGTTGGCCTCATCGACGACCTCTCCCATGTCTGTACCCCCGGATTCAAGGCTGAAGGGGACCTGGTTGTCCTGGTTGGACCGCCGCCCGACGGCGTCGACCCGGCCTCGGCCCTGGCCGGGAGCGAGTACCTGAGCCTGGTGCACAACCAGGTCCGGGGCGAGCCCGATATTGACCTGGACCTGGAGCGGCGGGTTCAGCTGACCGTCCTTGAGGGCATCCGGCGGGGGATTATCCGGTCGGCCCACGACTGCTCGGAGGGCGGGCTGGCCGTGGCCCTGGCCGAATGCTGTATCCACGGCGGAATCGGCTTCCGGGATTGGGCCTTCGAGCCCGGCGGCCGGCTGGATGCGGCCCTCTTCGGCGAGACCCAGAGCCGGGTCGTGGTCTCCGTAAGTCCGGGGCAGTTTGCCCGGCTCCAGGAGCTTGCCCGCAATTTCGGGGTTCCGCTGACCAAACTCGGGATCGTCGGGGGCCAGCGGTTCACCATCAAAGGCATCGTCGACCTGCCCCTCGGCGTTCTCGCCGAGGCCTGGCGCCAGGGCCTGGTCCGGGCCCTGGAGGGCGCTTCCTGAAAAAGGTTACCCCGCCGTTTCCTGCGCTGGCGGGTGACCGGAAAAGGCTTTGGACTCCGGAGGCCGCAGCCTGCCATCACAGCTGGGGGCAACATCATTTCAGGGCACCGGCCGAAACACAGTGAGGGGAATATGTCCCGGCCATCATTTTCTACCACCCAGCTACTTGCGGATGGTCCTCTGCCTTATCTTCCCGCTGGGGAGAACAGATGGACCCGGCCGCGGAAAGGCCGGGTCCGGGGCGGGAAAGGAGGCTTAAGGATCTCAGCGAGTCACCACCAGGCGGCCCTTCATCCCGGCCTCGTAGTGGCCGGGGACGAAGCAGCCCATCTCCCATTCGCCGACCCGGTCCGATGGGACGGTGAAGGTGAGCGTGGCCCTCCCGCCGGGCTCGACCTCAACCTCGGTGCCGTGTTCGGGCTTCTGCTCGAACTCGGCCTTGTCGAGGGTGTACCGAACGTTAAGCCCTTGGAAGAAATCATGCATATAGCCCTCGGGCCGGCTGTCTTCCCGGTGGACGTCCCGTCCGACCATGAACTCGTGCTCGACAGAGCCCTGGTTTACCAGCTCAATGGTGACCTCCTGGCCGGCCTTGAGGGTGACAGTGTCCGGCCTGAAATAAAACTCGCCCATGGTTATCCTGACCGTACCGCCGGGGGATGTTGCTACCGGGACGGCCAGAGCGGGGCGCAAGACCAGGGCCAGACCTATGCCGGCCAGCACCAGGATTACTCCCGCGCCGATAAGGAGCGTCGTTCGCGACATTTTGTTCACCTCCCAGGATTAATAGGCCGGCCGGACCGTCAATAGCTGGCCGACGATGGCGGCTCCAGCGGCTGCCAGCAGCCGTACCCAGAGAACCTGCCACTTCGTCATCGGTCCGACGACCCTCCCACTTATCAGTCTGACCCTGGCCGGAGGCGAAGACAATCGGGGAAAGGACCTATTCGGGCCCGGTTACCGTCGGGGGAAACCCGTAATTTCCCCTGGGGCCTATTCGGAGGGGGAAATTGCCTGGTCGCTTTCGAGCAGACCTTTGCGGATGGCGTACCGGACCAGGTCGGCCCGGCTTTTAAGCCCGAGCTTGTCCATGATCCTGGCCCGGTGGGTTTCGACGGTCTTTACGCTCAGGACCAGCAGGTCCGCCACTTCCTGGTTGGTACAGCCAAGGGCCAGAAGCCGCAGCACCGTCAGTTCCCGTTCGGTGAGTCCGTCAAAGGCGGCTCGAACCACCTGCTCGGGCGGCATACGGCCTACGGCTTCCAGGTAAGCCCTGACGAGGGCCCGGGTCAGCGACGGGTAGATGAAGGCCTCACCGCGCCAGGCCGCCCGGATCGCGGCCGGCAGCTCGGTGGCCGCTGCCCGCTTGAGGACGTAGCCGGAGGCGCCGGCTCGGAGGGATTCCCGCAGGTAGCCCTCGTCCTCGTGCATTGTCAGTATCAGAACCCGAACCTCAGGCAGGTCCTGGCGAATGGCACGCGTTGCGTCGAGGCCGGACATACCGGGCATGGTGATGTCCATCAGGACCACGTCAGGCCGAAGGGTTCTGGCGAGCCTTATGGCCTCCGCCCCGTCGCCAGCTTCGCCAACGACCGCTATATCCGGCTCGTTGCTGAGCAATAGCCGCAGGCCGCTCCGAAACAGCGTGTGGTCATCGGTTATCAGCACCCGAATTCTGGTCATCCCGGTCTTCAGCCAGTGGTAGCCTGACATGGATGGTGGTGCCTGTGCCCGGCACCGACCTTATCTTGAACTCCCCCCAGGAGGGAGGCCCGCTCCTGCATTCCCAGCAGGCCAAGTTTGCCCCCGGTCGGGCCGGCGAGGACACCGTCAGCATCGAAACCCCGCCCGTTATCGGCGACGGTGAGTACAAGGTTGCCTGCCTCAACCCCAATCTTGACGGTGGCCCGCGAAGCCCCTGAGTGTCGGGCAACATTGGTCAGGGCCTCCTGCAGGATCCGGTATGCGGCCGTCTCGACGACCCGGGCCAGCCGCATGCCCTCGGGAATGCCGGTCTCAAGCTCCCCTTCGATGCCGAACTGTCTACGGAAGTCCCGAAGGTACTGGCGGACTGCCGCAATCAGGCCCAGGTCGTCCAGTACCCCCGGCCGCAGGCCGGCCGATACCCTCCGGACCGATTCGAGGGCGTTGAGGGCATCGGCCTCCAGCCCCCTGGCCAGGTCAGCCACCGTGTCGGGGCCACTATTCTGCGCAACCGCCCGCTCCAGTATCTGAAGCTTGAGCAAGAGGGTGGCGATAGTCTGACCGACCTCGTCATGGAGCTCCCGGGCGATGCGCTCCCGCTCCTCCTCCTAAGCAGCAAGCACCCGCTCAAGGATTCGCCCCCGCTCGTCGTGCAACCTTTGAAGTTCTGCGGTCCGGGCTCTGACCTGGGCCTCGAGCTCCTCCCCCCACCGCTTTAGGGCCGTCAGGGAGTTGCGCAATTGCACACGCATCCGGTCAAGGGTCTCGGCCAGAAGCCCGATCTCCCCGCCCTCGGCCACCCGGATCGGGTCGTCGAGCTAACCTGCTGCCAGGCGCTCGGCCGACCCGATGAGGTATTCTACCGGCCGGACGAGTAGCTTGGAGCCGACCAGGGTCGCCCCGAGGACGGCGATAAGCATCAGCAGGCCGGCGGCCAGAACCCGGCTCCTGAGGGCATAGACTGGGGCCAGACTCTCGGCCGCACTGCCACCCACGGCCACGCCCCAGGGCGCAACCCGTAGCGGGGCGTAGGCCATCAGGTGGCGCCCCCGGCCTCGCTGCCAGGACAGGGCTGGCAGGGGACGACCGCAACGGCCGGCTTCCGGGCTGTCCCGGCCTCCCGATAAAACTCCAGGTGTTCGCCGGGCTGAAGCCGTTCCCAGGTCTCGGTCGAAGCCAGGATGAGTCCTGCCTCGTTAACCAGCATGGCGTGGCCGGTTCGGCCGAGCATCTTGGCCTGGAGCAGTACCCGATCCAGATACGGACCATCAAGGTCCACCACGGCCGCTGCCGCACCCTCATTCAACGGGACGATAACAGCGATGCCTGGGCGACCGGTCACCGGGTCCGGGACCGGGCCGAAAACGGCAGTCCGCCGGCCCCGGAGGGCGTCCACAACAATCGGCGAAAGCGTGTCCGGCCCGGCCGGCTCCTGCCAGACCAGGCGGGCGTTCAGGTCAAACAGGGCCACACTCAGGACATCCGCCCGGGAGTGCTTGAGAAAGTGCAGGGCAGCATGGTCCGCGGGGCCATCCGCAAGCTTCAGGCCCCGCTCAACATCTGCGATAAAGGCATCTATCTGCCCGGCCGCCGCTTCGGCCAGGATCCGTCGGGCATCGAAAATTTGTTCTACCATTTCCTGAGTCGCGGCCAGGCCTATCCCGGTCGTGACCGCGAAGGGGACTGTTTACCCAATAACCATGACGATGGCAAGCCGGGGCCAGAGGTTCAGCCGGAGAAACCAGCTCAGCCAGGGGCGCCGGGCGGATGGGGGGCGGTTCGGCCCGCGGCCCATTGCCGACCTCCACGACAGTGGGAACTATCCCCTTAGAGTTTACACTGGGTCGTAGCCCCCTGTGCAGGTTCAGAGTGAATTTAGACAGTCACAGTCGCCGCAGGCGACTCGGCCGGGTGGACCGGCCGCAGGATCCTTCCGGGTGGAGGTGCGGCCTACCCGCTTTGGCCCAGGCCAACCGCCCCCAGCCCCAAAGCCCAGCAAAGGCTCCACAGCAGCCGGCCCGCTTTGCCGGCTGGCCGAGTACGCGGACAGGATGCCTCCTGTCTCAAATGTGTTGAACCTATTACTTGACCACACTGATTTCTTGTAATAACATCTCCTCCTGAGATTTGTGGAGGAGAGGACCATGTCCAAAGCCAAGAAGCATGTGGTGCATTTAACGG